>Ga0315913_1010323_pt1 | contig 10789 bp, 2 predicted proteins | sample MpolsnodulesMG_FD_207736 | JGI IMG/M metagenome (GOLD analysis project Ga0315913, IMG submission 207736) | Medicago polymorpha root nodule microbial communities from Los Angeles, California, United States - small nodules | ecosystem: Host-associated > Plants > Roots > Nodule | place: USA... | reverse complement strand
ACGTGGAGGAATAAGAGCATTTTTGAAGAGGAGTTCCATCGACCTTTTAATCCAATTGATGTGATTCTTAAGATGGCTATAGAGATTGATAACTGCGAACAAACACACGTAACTGGATGACCTCAGCATACTGACACTATTTTCATTGGATGGAAGAGACCCCAAGAGGGTTGTATTAAACTCAACTGTGACGACACACATAAAAGCTTCGTTAATCTTCGGGATGTGGTGGCCTTCTCCGTGACAACAGTGGAAATTGTTTGAATAGTTATGCTCGTAAGATAGGTTCATGCGACGCGTTACATGCAGAGATTTGGGGCATGTGTATTGGTATGGATATGACTTGGAGACAGGGGATCACACACCTGCAAGTGGGAAGCGACTCATCACTTTTAGTTGACATGGTAACAGGGAAATGTAACATCAATAAAAATATTCCTACCTTGATTCGGCGCATTCGTGACCTAAAAAACATAAGTTGGTATGTTCAAATCAACCATATATGGCTGAAGGAAACAAATCAGCAGATTGGTTAGCTAACTTTAGTCTACCTTTGGACACCTTTGATTTACATATGATTGAGACTCCTCCTAAAGAGCTTTAACGTCTCCTTTTTATGATATTTCTCGCGCTTGTATGCCTTAGAATATTCGATTAATCTCTTAATCTCTGCTTGAGAGAAATACACTCCAAGGTCTTAGGCCAAAACCACCAAGCCAATCCAAAATGAGTTGATATTTAGAAAATATTCATCGAGACGAATCCAACAATATTTTATATGCTACTATTTGTTTTTATATATTAGTAAAAAAAAATGGTCAAAATATGTTATATGAATATTGCACATTATTAAATAAGGTCATTGTGTTTCGTCGTCTTTGTTTTTGTAGTTTTTGTTTGTCAGTCTCCTTTTATCTCGTGCATTTGATCATTAATAAATTTTGCAGTTCAAAAGAAAAAATATCATTGAATATGGTATAGAGGAAGTAGTAAACACCGTCTAAAATTTAAGATTACAAAATTTTGGATTTAAATCCAATTTTTTTTAAGGTAAGTCCGATTAGACATTGTCAATTGTGTCGGATCTTACAAACTTGATTGTTCATTCTTGTTTTTCGGTTTTATTTATCTACTAATATTACATCAATTTAAAAAAAATAAAAAAAATAAAGAGTGCTTTTCTAGTTTTCTAGTGAGAGAAACTCCAACTTCTCTCTAAACTTTCTTTCTCCTTCGTTCATCAAGGGGTGGTTTTAGGTCTTTTTTTTGACCTAGAATCACCCCTCGACATCTTTTTCTCTTTTCTTTCAATCTAAATAAGTGGTTTTCACATATATCAAGTTTTTTCTATTGTTTTTTTTTATTTCGTCGTCTAAGTGCGGCGTTGGCTTGTTCATCGTCTTGTGCGACGTTTGATTTCGCGTCTTCTCGCGGTGTTCGTTTATTTCCTATTGAAAGATCAGCATCAGTCAATTACAAATTCAACCAATAATTTGGGCGTCAACATTGAAGATTCGGAAGCATGTGAATTTCGGTGACTTAGGTTTTATTATATTATTTGTAGGCATTTTGCCGTTTTATACTATTAACTTGGGTGCTGTGAGTTTGTTTACAATTCACCCTTTATGTTTTTAGCGATGTTTGTATATGATGTAATCTATCGATTTGAATGAATGAATATCGTTTTATTTTTGTAAAAAAAAATAAAAAAATCCAACGCTCATAAATAATTCATGATAATAATATTCGCCGTAAATTGCTTATCTGAGTTATCTCTAATCTCTTATCTTTACCGCACCAAATTATGCCAAAATTGACTTTAGCTTTTGGAGTACCATTTGCATAAACCTCATCCTGTTTCAATTGAGCCCCTTCTAGTAAACAGTGTGCTTAATATCTAGATTAGTTGTTTCCTTCAACAACAAAAAAAATCTAGATTAATTGGTCTTTGGTCCGTTACCAAGTTTAATAAAGAAACGAAAGTTAAATAAAAAATTTATCTTAATTCTTTAAAAAAAAGTTGTTTTAACTTTTACCTGTATAACTTTTTAAATATTCCAAGTGGTATATGTGCGCCCATAAAGATTATCAAAGTTTCTTTTAAAAATTTGACTGTTTTTTTTTTGAAAGAATTTTTTTGACAGTTATAAAGCTATATATACAGAAGTTTCTGTTTAATATAAGGAATAAATTGATATAAAAATATTTTATACAAAATGACAATTTGACTTTTGAAATAAAAAAGTACTATTATTTTTTCCTATGACTTTTATTTTGTTGAACAATGACGTATTATATTATTCTTTAATAGAAAAAAAAAATGGAATTGGTAAATTATATGTTTTTGTATATGGAAAAAAAATTGAATAAATGGAATTGGTAAGAGGAGAAAGTGGTGACTAGTGAGTTCCACTTTTTTGACCAAAACCAAAATGTATTAGAAAAGTCTTCCACTCCCTGTTTCTATTAACCTTTGCAACTTTCATTTCTTCATCACAAGAGCAACCAAAAAACCAGTCTCTAGTTTCTTTGCTTCGTGTCTTCTTGTCTCTGTGTTTTTTAAGGTAGGCTTCTTTTCTTATGTTTCTTGCACGTTGTTTGGTTTCACTTCTTCATAATGATGAGTATTTTAGTTCTTTGTTTAAAATGTTTCCTTTATATAAGTATCTTTGAACATGTAATATAATGTTTTTTCCTTGGTTGCTAAGAAAATTTCAGGAAAAAAATGTGTTTGGTTTGTTAGTTAATTGATGAAAGAAAAAACCTTGACCATGTTAATAATTTTTTTTTCTTTTTTCGTTTTGTTTCACCATGGAAACAACATAGGACAGGTTGTTTTTTTTGTTTTCTGTTTGTAACGATTTCTTGTTTCATATCTTACCTGTATTCATGAAAATATTTATAATGATTGGTGTACAACTGTAAATAACTGAAATTGTTATTCATCAAAAAATAAATAGCTGAAACAATGGACTTTTTTCAATTAAACCATATGCTTGTTGTAAATTTCAGGCTGTTCATGATTATGTAAGTTTAAAGGTTTTTTGTTTTGCCAACCAGTACATGCATACACAAAATGGGAAAATTTAGCCCCTTAAGTTGATTTTATCTGTTTCAACTAATGTTATGTTTAACTGAGTTTTATGTGCTTTAAATTTGGAAAAAAAAAATCATGGTTGGTTCATTAGCATCTTCTTGAACCTTTTTCTCTTGTGTGGTTTTTTCAGAAATCTTCATGTGCGGTGATTCTAAGAAAAAAAATTGTCAAAAGGATTTCATCATGGGGTGTGAGCATGTGAATGGGAATAAAGAAGGGCAGTATCATGAGGTTTCTTATTTGCTTGAATTTTCAGCTGCAGATGATGTGATTGGTTTCAAAAATGCGATTGAAAACGAGGGTTGTGATGTTGATGGGGTTGGTTTGTGGTATGGAAGGAACGTTGGTTCGAACAAATTAGGTTATGAAGAGAGGACACCTCTCATGGTTGCTGCTATGTATGGAAGCTTGGGTGTATCGGCTTATATTCTTGGAACAGGTCGGGTTGATGTTAATCGGTCTAGTGGATCCGATGGTGCTACTGCTCTTCATTGTGCGGTTGTTGGGGGTTCTGCTGCTTCCCCCGAGATTATCAAGATTTTGCTTGATGCATCGGCGGATGCTAGTGCTGTTGATGCCAACGGTAACCGACCCGTTGATTTGATTGTTTCGCTGGCCAATTCTATCTTCAATCCAAGGAAGAGGATACTACAAGCTCTTTTGGAGGGTACAGGCGGTGCTGATCAGACACGTCTTCTGTTTCCGGAGACAATTGATGACATTGACGAATATCAAAGGCAAGATGTAAACACGCCTCGTGTTTCAAAAGATTATCTTGTTGATGTCTCTCTTCCAGACATTAAGAATGGGATATATAGTACCGATGAGTTTAGGATGTATACATTCAAAGTGAAGCCTTGTTCAAGGGCATATTCTCATGACTGGACCGAGTGTCCCTTTGTTCATCCAGGGGAAAATGCAAGGCGACGCGATCCAAGGAAATATCATTATAGCTGTGTCCCTTGTCCTGAATTTCGGAAAGGATCATGCAGTAAAGGAGATTCTTGTGACTATGCACACGGTATTTTTGAGTGCTGGCTTCATCCTGCGCAGTATAAGACACGGCTTTGCAAGGATGAAGGTTCATGCATGAGAAGAGTTTGCTTCTTTGCTCACAAGGTCGAGGAGCTTCGCCCCTTGTATGCTTCTACCGGTTCCGCTATTCCATCTCCTAGGTCATATTATAGTACTGCTTCTACATTAGAGATGGGTTCAATTAGCCCAATGTCACTTGGTTCTTCATCTGTTTTGGTACCGCCCTCCTCAACGCCACCTTTGACTTCATCTGGAGCGTTGTCTCCCGTTGCTGCTGCAGCCATGTGGCAGACACCGTCTAATGTTTCGATCCCTACCCTTCAGCTTCCCAAAAGCAGGTTGAACACTGGAATGACCGCTAGAGATATTAATTCAGATATTGCAATGCTTAGGGTTGAAACTCAGCGGCGAAAGCAGCAATTACTGATGGATGAGATGTCCGGTCTTTCCTCTCCTTCCAACTGGAATCATTCCATGCCTAACAGTCCATCTTTTCCGGTTTCTTTGACCAACCATTCTACCGGGGAACTAAATAGGTTTTCGGGGGTGAATCCTACAAACCTTGAAGACATTTTCGGGTCTCTTGATCCATCAATCTTGCATAAATTCCACAGAATTTCACTTGATGCTGCAGGAGCAGCAGGATCTCAGTTACAATCTCCAACTGGAATCCAAATGCGTCCAAATATGAACCAGCATCTGCAACAAAACTATTCTTCAGGCCATTCCACTTCCAGTGTGATTGGATCGCCGACTTATAGGTTTGAGTCATCCGGGGAGTTATCCGCGTCGGCTTTGAATGCAAGAGCTGCTGCATTTTCAAAGCGGAGCCAGAGCTTTATCGAGCGCGGTGTCACAAACCGTCATTCTGAGCTTCATTCTCCTGCTAAGCCTTATGCTTTTTCTAACTGGGGCTCACCTGATGGAAATTTGGATTGGACTTCACAAGGAGAAGAACTGAATAAGCTGAGGAAATCATCTTCTTTTGGATTTCGAACCAGCAGTACTCCTTTAACTCCAGCTGCAGCTAGGGAACAGGAAAATGACTATGAACCAGATGTGTCTTGGGTTAATTCACTTGTAAAGGATGCTACACCGCAAGAATCTCATCAGTTTAGTGTTGAGGATCAGAAAAGGAAACTGCAGCGCCATCTTAACAATGGAACAGATTCAATTCCGGCTTGGTTGGAGCAATTGTACATGGATCAGGAGCAAATAGTGCAGTGAATGCAGTTTTAGAAGTTACTCACAATGTTTTGCTCCTTTTTCACAACTCTCTCAGCTCAGCTGTTAATTCATTTTATGATTTTTTTTGAATTTCATAGAATTTGTTTAGATGACAATTTGTAAAAATAGCCCCCAAAAGCTATAGAATATACTATAGAAGTTGGGTAGGATGCAAATTTACTGCTAAAGGAATTACCTATTACCAGAGTAGTTGATCCCAATTTTTTTCTGATATTTTGTCATATTGTCTATTGAGTTGTAAACTTTCCATTGACAAACTTACAAAGATGTAGTGAGATTAATGATCAATATGATGAGGCTAAAGAGGTAACAATTTTCAGATTGTCAATTTACATATCACACAATTTGGTTTATTTTTGGTTTTAACCATTTGATATCCAAAGGAAAAAAATCTTAATAATCCAGAGTTTGACTGAGAAAAGAGATTCTAATAATTTGAAGTTTGATTTAGAGAAATCTTATTAAAAATTGTTTTAGTTGGATTTAAAATCAAATACTCTAAATCGATTCGTTTTTCACTAAAGTTTATTAAGCATTTGAGTTCAACCAGTTATCACACATCTTAATCGATTTTTTCTAAATGTTTTGAAGTGCTAAGCAAGTTATGAAGTCAACTTTGGCGTGTTTGATTTTTCCTATTTACCATTAACAGTGATGTTTAAGTGGGTCCAGTCTAGTTGCAACTTAGGTGAGTTATTGAGGGTCTACTTAAATACTGCTGTACTATTTGTGACACTTTTAGCAGCCAAATTAGACTGATTTTTGTTGGATCTACTAGCATGTTTAGATTTGTATTGACAAACTAGCTCAAGGCCATTATTTTTTTCCACCCTAAGTTTCTCCGGTGTTTTATTTGGATTCTAAAATTCAAAATATTTTAATGTATTTTTAGAGGTTTTTATGAAGTGTTTTTGAAAGTTTTTATAAGATGTTTATGTTGTTTGGATTATATAATCCAAACTAAACGCGCAAGAAACTTAAGATAGGAAAAGAACAATTCTAGCTTAAATGTGATTTTATTGAGTTACATGAGATATAGGCATGCAATGCACTATAAATGTGTAGACATGTATATTTCTAAAAAATTAAAATGAGTAGACATGTAGTATAAAGTTTATATAATTCCCAAACATGTAAAAAGTTACCATTAGTTATTGTTTTGTTGAAGCTTAAACAAATAAAATCATTTAAAAATTTGTTTAAAGATAGACTCATGTTGCAGACAGCAAAGATTTTATTTGCATTTCTTAGTCTTATCTTATTTTTATTCTTGAGCTTGTAGAATCAGCATAGTTTCATTTCCTGTTAGCATTATCTTGTATTTTTTAAAGTTTACATTCATTTGAGCACTAAGAAAAAGCTTTTTACAAAGCTTTTGTCGTATTCTAATTGGCTTTATAGCACTTTGGCTTCTTTCATCAACCTTTTTCTTGGGATGACATAATGAAACTTATAGTTCAGGTATCTTGACATAATCTTGGTCCACACATTGATATTTGTTATTTAGGAGCACTAAAGTTACAAGTCAAGCGACATACGTTTCTTCTTTTTTCTTTTTTTTTTTTAGAGATACGCTTCTTCTAAAACTCTCATGTTTGATTTTATTTAAAACCTAATAAAAATTTAGCAAATAAAATAATTTTTTTTAAAAGCCAAAGACAAAGAATTAAATTAGTTCTATCAACAAAAAAAATTAAATTAAGAGCTAATCGAAGCATAACGTGTGCCCAAAATAGAAATCAACAAACATCAAAATACAACAAGGACAAAAGACCATAAACAATAAAGGGTTTTGCTATAAGCCATCCATAAAGGTGTCTTTTAGCAACTCACACCTCAAGGTGTGATTTTCACTTTTTGGTTATAACTTTGTTAAAAAACACCTTTATAAAAATTAGTTGGTGTCTTTTAGCAAATGCTCATAGAATAACTTGTTAAAAAACACTTTCATAAAGTGTCTTCTAGTAAAACCCAACAATAAAACAGGTGGTACAACAAGAGCCAGAAAAACAACTCAGAGGATTAATTCACCAAAGAATCAAATCATAAGCAAATGAAAGAAATATTGCTTTTAACCACCACCACATCATAATTTTGATGCAGTCACTTGTGACACAGAAGATTTATTAAGCACTTGTGACACAGAAGATTTATTAAGCAAGCATAAAGACTCTCTTATTTCTTATTTGGGCTTAAGTGCAGTTTTGTCTCCCCTATTTTAACTAATAATGGATTTTATCCCTTATTTTAAAACTCAGAATTTCACTCCTCAATTTAATGTTTTTCAAAGTTTTGTCCCCTATTTTAAAAATCGAAATTTTACCCTCCGGTTTAATATTTTTCAGGATTTAGCTGATGTGGTGGTGTTGACGTGGCTTAAATAATATTTAAAAAGTATCTACCTATTTAAATTATTTACATTAAATATTCTGAATTTAAAAAAAAGAGAAAAATCAATAAATAAAAAAATGTAACTTAAAATAATAATAATAATAATTTTGTTTATATTTCCTTCAAAAAAATCGCACACACCAAAATCCAAAAAATCATTTTACGTATTTTTCCTTCCATGTATTTTTAATGAGATTTTTTTTTATTCTGATTTTTCCCTACCTTTTATCTCCATTTTCTACTATTTTTCTCCTTCTTGTTTTATAATTTTTGGTTTTATAATTCCTGCTTTTTTCAGATTTTTTTTTTTGCATTTTATGAAATATTTTTCAATTTTTTTAAAAAAGTTATTCAAAATTTTGTAATTAAAAAAATATTTAATTTAAATAATTAATTAGGTGGATAATAAGATAATATTTTAAAATCCACATAGCAATGCCACATTAGCATAAATGAGTTAATATTTTATTTGGAGGTAAAATCCTGGAAAATGTAAAACAAGTGGGGTGAAATTTCGAGTTTTAAAATAGTAGAGGTAAAATCTAGTTTGAGTCAAAATAGGAGGATAAAACTGCACTTAAGCCTTCTTTCTTTCCAAATACTTCAACAACATTCCAACTAAAGTGCTTGAAAAACAATGTGACACTTCTTCTGACCCCAAAAAGGTCACAAAATGTTAGACGTGCAAGGAACTTGGTCAAATAAAACACATGAAATACCTCACCACACCCTCCCAAAAATTTCACATTCAACAAAAATATATTGCGCACTCTCGTCCTTCCCACAACCACCAACACAAGTAATTGAACCTGGATTAATAATGTCACCCAGAGTCAGATTTTAAATTGACCCCTTCAAAAGAACTATTTTAAAGAGACCTTCAAATATTCAACTGGATCCTGGGTCAACAATTGATAAACATCTTTGATCGAATAATCATCTCCAAATCCACTTTTCAAGAACATCATATTGCAACAAAAAAACTTTTACTAACAAACCACTACACTCCTCTACCCACTCCTTTTCCCACGCGAGACCACGCCTCCACCACCAACCACCCCATTCACCTCCAACTCAGGGCCGACCCAATGTATTTTTAAGCCTAAAACGAAATTTAAATAGAGGTCTTTTAAGTGCGTTTAGAGAGAATAAGACAAAATTAACAAAAAAATTTCATAAGTTCCCTCAATCGAAAGTAATTGTGTATGATATATGTTAGATACTAAATAAATATGAGTATTTTGTCAGCTAGAAATCAAACTTTGATTTGTCACATTGTGAGAGTATATCCTCTATCGCTATAATCAACTCCGCAAGTGGGCGACCTTTTTAACATATATGTGTGTGTGTGTTTGTGTGTTACGCACTCGTGTTGAAAATAATATTTAATATAGACATTATTTATCAATTGTTAGAATAAAAGCAAATATTTCTACCATTTAAGCCGGTATCCATGCTTTTGGCTGATTCACTGTAATAAATTTGAGTAGCCTAATATTTAGTTGATTTTAATGTTCTCCACCTATGAAGTTTTTCCCCTCAATGTGTTTAACAATCTAAACTGTGTTTGGATTTGGATTGGATTATGTCATTACTTGCGATATTTTTGTCAAATGTAGCTTCAATTTTTTCCACACAAGGGGCCCCTTGTGCAGAAAATTAGAGGTAGCTTCAATATTTTACTAGTGGATACAACATCTGTCCCTCTGTATGGAAAAAAAATACCATCTGCACTATACATGAAGTTGTCTACTTGTGATTTGTGAGATGCATTGTATATTTAGATGAACTTTTTTATCTCTGAAATAAAACCGAACCAAACTAATATGTTTGGTTCGTCTTGGATCGGTTCGGTTGATTGGTTGGTTTGAAAATACAATTTAAAAAAAAAAATCATATTCTCCTAAATTTGTATTTCATGTATACAATTCACCCAAATATTTTATGGAACTTTGTATTTCATTTTTTATTTTTCATTATCTTTGATTTTCAAACAACTTTGCATCTTAAGTATTCCATACATTCATGAAACACAATTTCAACAAAATCAAATATTTCAATCATCCATAATAATTCATACACAAATTCATTTATAATAATTCATTTATCAAACACAAATTCCAAAAAACATCCAGAAATTAAAATATACTCAAAACAATACTCCATGCAAACTAAAATTTAAACATCCTAAAATTAAGTTTTCGGTCAAATTTTAAAAAAGAGTTCACACTAAAATTTCAATTTCAATTTGAATTGACAGATTTCAATTCAAAATCCTAACTTTACTTAAGTGTGTGTATGAGGTGAAAGGGCAATGATGTTATTAAATTGAGGGGATGAGGTAAGCATCGGTTCGATTCATCAGTTATTTGGATTTCAAAATCAAAATTCGAGAATTGAACTAAACTAAAATGATTTAGGTCAATTTGGTCCGATAAATCAAACCAAACAAAATTAAATATTTTTTCTATTTGATTTGGTTTGAATTTTATGGTTCGTTGGTTTAGTCTGAACTACTTACACCTCTAAGTTATATGAGTACTTTGTTATACAAAAAATGATGTGAAGTAACATTATTCTATTAAGTTCCTGAGCTAGTAACAACCTGTTGTCGTTTAGGACAAAGTCCAAAAAATAGTTGCAGCCGACAAATGAAATGTGATTTGAGCAGGGATTTAGGGAACATGCTTCTAAATTCATTGTATACTTTGTTATTTTATCATAAACAAAGTATTTGGATGAGTATTTACTTGTAAGGTATATCTCTCCTTTCAATTGATCAATTTCATTTTACAAAATTTTGCAGCATTGAGATTAGCAAAAAGATGAAGAATCTTCCTATTTGCACCATATGTCAATTTACAATTGAAAATTTGAATGGAATAGTACAGATAGAGAAAAATAAAGCTATGAAAAGAAAAGAAAAAGAAGTGTAAAAGTTAATATTAATCTTGATAGAAATTATTGATCAGGGAAAAGAATAATGGAAATTATATTGATAATGAGAAAATGAATTAC
>Ga0315913_1010319_pt1 | contig 10793 bp, 8 predicted proteins | sample MpolsnodulesMG_FD_207736 | JGI IMG/M metagenome (GOLD analysis project Ga0315913, IMG submission 207736) | Medicago polymorpha root nodule microbial communities from Los Angeles, California, United States - small nodules | ecosystem: Host-associated > Plants > Roots > Nodule | place: USA... | reverse complement strand
GGGTGTGATCGCCGTTTTGCTTGAGGAGGCTGTAGAGCAACTCGTGTGCTGCACCTGCGACTGAGCAGGCCTATTTAGGATCCGCTCTGCTCACCCTGCATAGGGAGGGGGCTGGAAAAGGTGCCCTAAACATAGTCAGCATAACTACTCCCTGACTGAATTACCGCGTCCAGAAGGAACACCTCGTGCGGTCGAAAGACAAGGAACTTAAAACATTTAAATATAGCCACCTGGAATGTCCGTACACTCATGGACTCAAACAATAGTGACAGACCACAACGAAGAATGGTAATTGTGGCACGTGAGTTAAAAAGATATAACATCGATATAGCTGCCCAAAGTGAAACAAGAAGAGCGGGCGAGGGCCAACTCACGGAACATGGCGGAGGCTACACATTCTTCTGGAAAGGAAAAGATGAAGATCAACCTCAAATTCACGGGGTAGGATTTGCTATTAAAAATCATCTCGTCGATCATCTTGACGAACTACCTTCTGGAATAAGTGAAAGACTTATGAGCCTCCGTCTCAAGCTCGTTAACAACCAAAGAGCTACTATAATAAACGCATAGGCCCCAACATTGGATTCTGATGATGACAAAAAGGAATAGTTCTATAACCAACTAGATAAATTCTTAACAAATACTCCTCGATCTGACAAGCTTATTTTGTTAGGAGATTTCAACGCTCGAGTTGGCTGAGACTACGTCCTATGGACAGGCACCATTGGCAAGGAAGGCGTAGGCAACAGTAACTTTAATGGCATTCTGCTATTAACTAAATGCTCGGAACACGATCTATTATAATTATCACAAACTCTCTTTCGACACAGAAACAAGCTCAAGAAAACATGGCAACATCCAAGATCAAAGCATTGGCATCTTATATCGATTAAATATGTACGCGCCAAAGACCAACGCGACGTAAGAGTGACCAGAGCTGTAATTCACGCTGATGACTATTGGACTGACCACCGAATGGTCCAATCTGTTATATCTCTACAGGTACCACCGAAACGAAAGATACAGGGCAAACAAATGCAGCGCAGGTTAAATATTGAACAACTTAAAGAAGAAGGTATTAAAACAAACTTTCAGCTTCTTTTCAATGAGAATTTACCTGCGGAGTATCCTAATGATATTGAACAACACTGGTCAATACTTAAAACAGCAAGGGCGTGGATAATTTTATTTTCTGGGGGGGATAGTAATATATTCGGACAGGAGTATACTTTGAGTGTGAAAATACCATTTTTTTAGGGAAATTTCATATTTTCCTACGCATTTTTGTCATCCTGGGAGGGGTAATTACCCCCTCTGCCCCTCCCCCATATCTACGCCCTTGTAAAATAGCTATGCTTTCTGCCTGTCAAGAAACAACTGGATTCCTCAAAAGAAAACACCAGGATTGGTTTGATGAAAACAATAAAGAAATTCAGAGCGTCATATAGATCAAAAAAGAATGGCCTACTATATCTGGCAAAACGATCCTAATTCACTTATCAAGAAACAAATCTATCTTCAAGCCACGGCTGAAGTGCAAAGAAGAACAAGAACGCTGAAAAACAAATGGTGGACAACAGAGGCAGTCGAAATGGAAAACCTAGCAGCTTCAAACAACACCAGAGCCTTCTTTAGCGCCACAAAAATAGTATATATGGTCCTTCCACAAAGGGTCTAAATCCTTTAAAACCTAAAGATGGGTCTCAGCTTCTTAAAGATCCGACATCTATCAGCTCCCATTGGAAGGAACATTTCTAAGAACTCCTAAACAGAGAGTCCCGTGTGAATGATGACATCTTTAACCAAGTTCCTCAGAAGCCGATTCAAGACTACTTAAGCGATGTTCCTTTCCTCGAAGAAGTAGAAAAAGCTATTATCAGCTAAAAACAACAAAGCTACTGGATCGGATGGAGTTCCTGCTGAACTTTTTAAAGTGGGTGGCCCAGCGCTTACCGACGACACCCATAGGCTCATTGCGAAAATATGGAGCACTGAAACGATTCCCACACCTCTATCGTCACTAATATTTAAAAATGGAGAAAAAGCTCAATGTGGAAACTATCGACGAGGAATATCACTGCTTTCAACAGCTGGAATGATCCTTGCTAGGATTCTTTCAAATCGATTCCTTCCCATAGTGTGGATTTAGACCCAATCGAGGTACAGCAGACATGATCTTTGGTGCAAGACAAATGCAGGAAAAATCAAAGGAACAGAACCAACCTCTGTATATATGGCATTTAATGATCTTGTAAAAGCTTTCGACTCTGTAAATAGAGAAGCTCTCTGGAGAATTTTGGAGTTGAACGGATGTCCTCCTAAATGTATTAATATAATTCGGATACTGCATGACAACATGAATGCCACTGTCCTTACCAACCACGGACCTGGCGAGAAGCTTTTAAGATCACAACAGGTGTAAAGCAGGGATGTGTCATTGCGCCAATCTTATTTTCAATGTTTTTAGGAACCGTGCTTCATCTTGTCCGGGAAAACCTGCCGCCAGGCGTAATTACTTATCGGACTGATGGTAAGCTGTTTAACCATAACAGACTACGAGCCAAGACCAAGATATTTACAACAACCACTGTAGAGCTTCAGTATGCTGATGATAACGATGTTCTGACAAACACAGAGGAAGACCTACAAACTACCCTAAATGCATTTAGACAAGCATACGAGAGCATTGGTCTTGAACAAGACAAAAATCCTGTATCAATCTGCTCCAAATACCAATGTACCAGGTCCAGCAATAACTATAAATGAAGCAACTCTAGAAAACATAGAATGATTTCCATACCTCGTTAGTTATCTTTCGGCAGATGCAAATTTAATATCGACGCAGAAGTACAACACCGACTAAAGTGTGCCAGCGCGGCATTTGGGCGACTTTTGAGGAGAGTGTTTGATAATCATGATTTAAGTACTCAAACTATCAGGTCTCAGTCTACAACGCCATCATCATACCAACACTTTTATATAGATGTGAAACTTGGACAACCTACAGGTGGCACTTAAAATGCCTGGAGAAATATCATCAGCGCTGCTTAACAAGAATACTTAAAATAAGATGGCAGGATCGTCGAACTAACAACGGTGTTCTTGAGGAAACTAATTCTACCAGCATTGAAGCAATAATGATCATCAGACATCAGCTTCGTTGGGCAGTGGGCTGGCCACGTATAGTTCGCATGCCAGACTCGCGCCTTTCTAAACAAATTATGTATTCCAAACTAAGAAACGGCCAACCCTGGGAGAATGCAGCCATGGACAGATCCGCCTGGCGACAAAACATCTACCGAGGATCGCAGCCTTTCGAACAAAACATAGGCGAAGCCGAAGACAGATAGATGACAAGCGTAACCGCAGAAAGGAGCGAGAGCGTCTGCCCTGGGACTCTGTTTAATAGAAAAGTAATTTCGCTTAGAAAAGTAACGTCATATATAATGACATCATTTTCGAAAAGTTTGCACTATACAAAACATCACATCTGTCAAAATTACGTCACTTTTCTAAGCTCTAGGATAGGTTTATTCAGCCATCAAAGAAGTCATAGATGATATTGCCAAGACATTGAGGTGTATTTTCGGTGCCAAAGCTTTAAAGACGCTTCAAGCGTTTGCATTTTCTGTACAAATTGATGACGTCCGGCTTAGAGTCGCTAGAAGCAAAATCTTGCGGCGTCTTTAGGACGCTTGAGAAGAGAGGGGAGAATATTAGTTTAGACTGCAATACACAAATGTCTGTTGTCACAGCCGCTTTAAAGACATTCATTTTCAGTTCATATAAATTGATGACGTCAGTCTTAAAGATGCTTGAAACTGCTTAACAGCGTTTCTTGAACAGAAAATACACCTCTCTCGTTAGCAAGTGAATGCCTATGATGACAGCCTTTCTTGGTGCAGCAATAAGCAGTCTACTAGCTCCCGATGAATGGCCCAAGCCAACCCTGGCATATGCGGTGTGTGAGTAAAAGATCACAAAATATGCAGTCCTCAAGACAACTTCAGAGACATGCACATCTTAATAAGTTTCTGATAACATATACAAACCTCCTGCCATTTTTTTAGCAACTTCACCAATATCGGCATCCCATTTTGTAGCTTTGGATCCAAAATCACAACTAAAAATATGTTAATTGTTTCCGATACATTCATCCATATCACGCAATGTAAAAATCATTCTATTTGTTTTATCTTTCCTTAATAGCAGCCTGTTAGAGCAAAACCATTGATCCCTCTGCTGTGCGACCATGGATTTACACCATTTATCATCCATCGGTAAAGAGCGTATATATACCCTGCCTCAATGGCTCGCATAGGCAAATCATTTATATAGATTAAGAATAGGATAGGTCCTATAAGGATTTACCCATGTAGCACACCGACGCTGAGTTCCTCCAAAGTCACTCCCCCATACCTAGCTATTTGAGATCGGTGCTCAAAATATGTTTTTTTTAGTAGTTTAATCTACTGTTTTGACTAAAATCATTGTTTAATAAGTCTTATATTAAACAATGCTAAAATTATAACAACAAAGCTTATGTAAAAGGATATATCATGATCAACAGAATCAAGAGCTTTGCTCAAGTCGCAAAACAAAACTACGTTGTATCATATGGTTGTATTGTTTAATATAAAAAGCTTCTGTGATGGATGAAATAACAAATAATGCAATGCAACAATTAAAGCCGCTGCACGAATTTTACTAACTTTGACGTTTAATGTAGGTGTTAAACGTCAAGCATGCAAAAATCGTGCAGCAGCTTTAATACCTGGCTAAACAGCGTAGGCAAGGGCAAAATGATTGATGGCCGTATAAGGTCGTGAGATCGTCCAAAATGTTGCACGACTTCTGACTTCTTATAATGTGTGTTGCAACTAGTTTTTAAACAGGCCTTTGATTGTTACTCTAATAAACCGGTTTGTACCCCTACAGAAAGTCTGCAGCTAACTTGCAGCTGCAAGTGCGTTTATATTAGTTCTTCTTCTATTTGTTTGTCACTACCATGGTTATATTCTAAAATATTTTTAACAGCCATGCAGTTCACTTGCAGATTGCAGACCATAACCAATGGTCGTAAATCGTAAATGCAACCAGTGCCGTAACAACGTAGCCACGGGCTTGTGTGCGAGAATTTTTCCGGGCCCCAAATAAAATAATTAAATATTAGTTAAAATCAAAGAAAATATACTAGGGGTTAAAATATTAATGTTCCTTTCACCAATATAAAATACGTAATACGTAATAATTTTAGGTTAAAATTAATAGTAAAGAAACATTTTGAAAAACAAGGTTTTATTTAAATGATCTAAAAAGAAGAAAATAATACGAGACAATAGGCGTTTTCGTTTTATTTTGGTCCTGGTTGACAGATAAACAATGCTTAAACGTCATTTGTCATTGTGGTATTTGGTTGACAGCTGACTTTTAAGCATTGTTTATCTGTCAACCAGGACCAAAATAAAACGAAAACGCCTAATCCACCGACCATCGTGTGGCGCTGCGTTGTTCGTCCACAGAAGATTTAAAAAAAGCACAATATTTTGGACGGTGCGTGAAATATTGCCGTGCAGTCGATTGTACTTTGTTTTTCTGATTAACAAATTTTGCTTATTTGATACAACTGGTACAATTTTTCATTATTAATTATTTTAATATTTATTACTCATTTTTCCCCAGATTTTGGGTCTTTTAAAAAAGTTTTTCCCCAGTCCCCCCCCCAGATCTGGGGAAAAATCGCCAAACCTAACATCACTGCAACACGGCTAATTTAAATCTTCGAACTCAATATTTAAATTATTTAAAACGCTCCTTGTTGTCTGTCAAAAACTATGGAGTTCCCTGTCAAATTTTGTATTCCGTGGTCAAAATATTGAAATGGCGAAAATAAATAGAACTTTTTAGTTAGTTTTTACATTTATAAAAAGTTTTAGCCTAGATATGTGTAAAAACATTTAAACTATTATATTAAAAAAGAAAACATTCGAAATTTCATTCCTCTGTACTTGATGGATAGTGTACCGTAGCCCAGTTGATATACACACTTTCAGAATAGTGTGGTCTAAAAGGTTTCAAGTCAGAAGAAAATATTTCACTTTATATAACACAAAGAAAATATACTAGAACAGTACACTTTGCAGGTCAACTGGTAAATATTTTGTTTCAGGCTAAATATATGTTACATTTAATAGTTAAATTAGAAAAAGTAAAGACTAGTATGAGTTTTTAACACAAAAGGTTATTAATGTTTTATTTCAGGTAATATCAAAAAAAGAACAGAGGATTGTTAATGGCAAAGATAAAATTGAAGAAAAATATTATGTATTTTAGGAAACCTAATTTAGTATAGAATGCCTAGTATTGGTATAACTACAGACATGTACCATCAAGTACTTAATTGACACGGTTTTATTGTGACACTTGGAATGGAAGAGCTTTCAACAAAAAACACAAGCCAAAAGAACTTATTTTTTCTTTTTGTCAAGGTAAAATGTTTACATTTCACTAGAATATATTGTTTTCACTTTAAAGCTATGTTCGAGGCCATGGTAGTAAGTACTTACACTTTGTTTTCATTTTAGGTGTCCATAATATGGAATTTCTGATGGATGATAAAGTAAAAATGTTTAAACGCACACTGAAAATTCCTTCTAATTCATAAAGTAAAAAGTAGTTACAACCAAAAGCTCATCCCTGTGAATGTAAGGGGGAAGCGATTATTTTTGCCCTGACATCTAATGTTTAAGTAGCCTAATAATTGTCAGATGTTTTTTAGGAACAATTATTATTTAAAATTGGCATTAACAATAACGAAAATTGTGAATGTGGTGAAGTGGGTGATTTAATGCATATTTTATTCTCATGTAATAATAGAACTCAACAATCACAACAATTATATAATAATTTAGCAAAAATCGTCCCCACTCCTATATCCATTCCTGATATCCTAAGAAATCCCAATACTAAAGCTACTCCGATCCTAACAAAATATTTGAAAGAAAATAATATTAAACTGTTAAGTTAAAATCATTCCAGTATTCCTTATTCCTTTTCCCACATTTCGAGCATTTAAAAGAAAAAAAATAACTTTAGGTAATTTTAATTTAATATAAAAATTTATAAAGGTTGGGTAAAATAAAATATAAAAATATACAAAGATTAGTAAAAGTAAATGTATTTCAGTAACACTGTAGAAAGGACAATTTGACAAAGCAACTTATAAGCAGAAGGGATGGGTAATAATCCAGACGCACGTAAGTGCACCTTTTGCTTCGTATAATATATATGTTTAAGTATGATCCTGGCTGAACGCTACAAAGCGAGTGGTCATTGAAACCAAGGAAGAAGAAGAACGGATGTTGTTATCTATTTGTCTATGTAAAAATAAGGATTAATAAAACATTATGATTTTTATGTTGTTGGCATTGTTTATATGGTAGTTTTATTTATTCAAATGTGGTTTTGAATTACATTTAAAAAGTGATAAATGACAAAGTTACAGGATAAATTAATATCCAATTAATCAATGGGTATGTTTGTTTTTATACCTATTGCAGGTAAACTTTATTGTAATTGGTGGACAAGGCATTTAAAACAGTGAAGCTCTAACGAACAAGGGTATTACTGGTCTTATTTGTTCATTACAAGGTAAGCTATATTTTATGATGTAAGTGCTGCATTATTTACTCGAAAAACTACATTTTTTTACTTAATGCTGGGATGTTTCATGTTTCTGAAAAAATAATTTGTGTTTTTAACAAGATATATTTGCTTACTCTATATGCAGAAACCTATTTTTATTACCTAATATACAGGGTGTCCGGTAAGTATGGGGCAAGAGTTCGGCAGCATGTAGGGGACCTCAAAATAACCCCAGAGTTTTATGTAATTTTTTTTTCTAAGTTGCCCCGAAACAGAGTTATGGGGCTCAGAAAAGGTGCTCCCGAATTTACTATTTAGCCCGTAACTTTTAAGAGGACCTGTATATTCGAATGATATTTTAGCATGTTGTATACACACTAAAGACACAAATTCGTACTGCAAGTAACCTATCTATAACATTACCTAGGAGGCCAAAAACGGACTTGCTATCACAGTCATGGGTCCAAAATTTTGACAGGTTTCACTTTTTAAATTTAAACTATGGTTTTTTAGATACCTTTAAGATTTTTATAAAAAAAAGGTACTCCTCATTTATTTCAAAAATACCAACCGTTTGCGAGGAAAAAACACTTTTTTGTATCAACTTCTCAAATACTATCACTACAGATATAAGCATATATATAAGCATATTATTGAAATCTCGATACATCGCATTGCCATGAATTAACTAACATGTCTGTCTGCATGATAATTTTTGAGAGGTTGATACAAAAAAGTGTTATTTTTTCAAAAGCGGTTGGTTTTATTGAAACTAATGTTAATGAAGAGTACTTTTTTTTATAAAAATGTTAAAAGTATCCGAAAAACTGTGTTCTAAATCTAAAAAGTGGCACCCGTCAAAATTTTGGGCCCATGACTGGTGGCAGGTTCGATTCTAGGTAATGCTATAGATTGCTTGTAGTACGAATTTGTGAGTCTTTTGTGCGTGTACAACATGCTAGCAGAATATCATTAGAATATACAGGTCCTCTTAAAAGTTATGGGCTAAAAAGTTAACTCGAAAGCACCCCTTCTGAGCCCCATACCACCTTTTTGGGGCAACTTAGGAATTTTTTTATATGAAACACTAGGGTTATTTTGACGTCCCCTACACGCTGCCAAATTTTTGCCCCATACTTACCGAAAACCCTGCATATTTATTTAGGAAATAAGGAATACCATCAGAATTCAATTATTCGTACATAAAAAAACTCATTAATTTGTACTCAATTTTCAATTTGTTGATGACAAAAAATATACTGACCATCAAAAAATAAGTATCCCTATTACTCTGGACAAAATAGACAACTACAGCCAGATTCACTAACGCTAAACCCAGGTCTAAGTATTTAAACCCCATGTAGGTTTAAGCATATAGAAGAATTACATATTGAGTTTTTTGATGGTTTAGGGTTTGTTTTGATGGCCCTTTGCTTAAACTTTAGTTAGGTTTATAATAAATATCATTTCTGCTTATGCCTAAACCTTCAAGGGGTTTTAATATTTAGACCTAGGTTTAACTTTAGTGAATTTGGCTGCTAGAATTTAAAAAGCAGGTAAGTAACACTTAAGTTATTTTAAAATAACAACATGCAAAGTTACTTTATTCTTTTTACCTAATTTGTTTAATGACATCAAATTTTGAAAATAAAAAATGTATACAATGTTTTAAAAAAAGGAAGGAAATTTTTTTTAAAAAGAATATTAGGTGTATTTGTTAGCTAACTATTTTTACTATAAACAAGAACCTTTTATTCTTTATCTCTTCGGTTGTTTTGGGACAACAAAAGTAAACAAAAGATTGAATGCAGATTAATAAAAGACAGAACAACGAGGATGTCACGTAATTTTTAACTTTTTACACCTGTAGAGTAAAAAAAAGTAAATTTGACAAACAGCAAACAGCCAAACACACCTATGTTACAAAATTATTTATATATTTCAACTGTTGGGCAAAAGACCATTTTTTTCCACATGTCCTGCCACTAACCACCTTTACGGGAAAGGTTTTTGCTTTCTTCGTTCCCCAAAAAAAAATTAAAACAGTGTTTCAGATTGGGCATTTTGCTTTTCTTCTATCCTTATGTGGGCTTGTTTTTAATATTGTGTGAATGAAAATGCATGGATGGTGTAAAGGAGGTTGCTAAAAATTATTAATATCAGCTTCCAATAAGTAAAGCGCGTAATAGATTAGTTATTAATCTCACTAAGGGGTTGTCCATAAAATACGTCATACATTTTTGGGTGATTTCAGATCCCCAGGGCCCAGACATTTTACTGACCCCTTCTCCCCATAAAGGTGTGACTTACTTTATGGACGACCCCTAATGTATATCGATTTTGAATTATTTACCATCTCTATTTTTTTAGATGATCACTTGCGTACATTTTAACCAATCTTCCTAGGTAATTGGTGACCAAATATTCGTTTTATACGTAGAGTTCACTTCAACTATAAATTACAAAAAAACATTTTCTTCCATTTAGAAGTGTCTATCTATTCTATAACCCAGAAGCTGCTGCTGTTAGTTTAATAAATATTCCTCGAAATATTCCATACAATTTCTGACTGCTTTTTATGGGTTTTTAATTTATAACATTAACATACACTTTATTAACCAATTTTAACGTTTTTTTTATTAAAATATTACAAAAATACAAGACCATTTCTAATTTCATAAAATGAAATTAAAAAGTAAACAGTAATCATCAGTAAACAAAAGAAAAGTGACAGACCAACATAACCACACTTTTTGCGCAGAAATTTGTCTCCCTTTAAAGTATGTTTTGTTAGAAAAATTGTGTAAAACAGAAAACACTTGAAAACAGTTTAAATTTAACATGTTAAAAGGCCAAAGAGCAAGGTCTAGTACGATTCTAATATTCCTAACACATACATACACAAAATTAAATTTTTCAAGATCTGGCAACGCTGCTGCGGGATTTCCACGGTCGAGACAAAACTTATTCGGGAAAGTCACGGTTCGGGACAACCACCGAGTCAAACTTTCGTGACGTCATTTCGGGATTCTCACTGTTCGGGCAACTCACGGTTAGGTATTTTTATTTTCGGGATTTTCACGGTTCGGGACATTTACATCGAACCCTTGAAAACGGGTCTCCTGTAGAGCGTTTTATAACATTAATTA
>Ga0315913_1010309_pt1 | contig 10808 bp, 10 predicted proteins | sample MpolsnodulesMG_FD_207736 | JGI IMG/M metagenome (GOLD analysis project Ga0315913, IMG submission 207736) | Medicago polymorpha root nodule microbial communities from Los Angeles, California, United States - small nodules | ecosystem: Host-associated > Plants > Roots > Nodule | place: USA... | reverse complement strand
CAATGACAATGTGACACGTGTCCAGGAGTTAACTTTTTTTTTAAACCCTAACGGAAACCTAACAGAAGGGACCAAAACGAGACTAAAAAAAAACTTAAAATCCTCAAACAATCTTTTTTCTAGTTAAGGGACCAAAGCGATACCAACTAAATACTTAAGGGACCAAAATAGCATTTAAGCCTATTTTATATCAAATTGTTCATTGTGAATATAACTTCACTTCAGTAATAAAAACAAATTCAGTAAAAAAAAAGTACCAATAAAAATGAATTATTAGTCTCAAGCTGTGTCACCATCACAATAATATATACTATATTCCTCAATAATACATGTGCTCATTTTTTTTATTTCCATGCACCTTGCACGTTTTACTCTTAACCACTTTCACAATCTATATAAGGAAGGATCTTCCCGGTTCTAACTTCAAACACCATTCAACAACAAAAAAATCTTCATATTTGTTCTCTTTCTTTCTCTTTTAAACCAAAACCAAACTTGTGATCATAAAAACCAAAGTATTACCACAATGGACACAATATTGTTAGGCTCTTTAGACTTAAGCAAGCCAACAAGCAACGACCTTATTTCATGCACAAAACCAAACAGTACAGCAGCTATCCAGCCACCATCAACGACAATTTCCTCGGCCAATGCTACTCTAGGCCGCCACCTAGCACGGAGGCTAGTTCAAGTTGGCGTAACCGACATTTTCTCCGTTCCTGGTGACTTCAACCTCACGCTACTCGACCACCTCATCGATGAACCAAAACTTAATGTAATCGGTTGTTGTAACGAGCTCAATGCTGGTTATGCAGCAGACGGTTATGCTCGGTCGTGTGGTGTCAGTGCTTGTGTTGTTACTTTCACTGTTGGTGGGCTTAGTGTTCTTAATGCTATAGCTGGTGCTTACAGTGAAAGTTTGCCGCTTATTTGCATCGTTGGTGGACCTAACTCCAATGACTATGGAAGTAACAGGATTCTTCATCATACTATTGGGATATCCGATTTCAGCCAAGAATTGAAGTGTTTTCAAACCGTTACTTGCTTTCAGGTTGGTACCAAATTTTTACAATATTTTAGTTTTTGGTTTGATGACAAAGTATTTTTAAAAAGCCGTTATAGTTATTCAAAAAAAAAAAGCCGTTATAGCTGCGGAATTTGACAATCGTTCTGCAATACACTAATTAAACACAGTAAATAGTACAAAGCATATAAAAAAAGAAGTACAAAGTGTTGTCAAATAGGAGCTGTAGTGTTCAGTATTCGTTTGCGATTTTCCTGTAGGATTTCTTGTGGATTTTGGTGAAAATTCCGCGTGAAATCAGTTTCCTGTAGATTTTGCCAAGGATTAAGGTTCTCTGGTAATACCTTGGTGGGAAATTATTTCCTGCGAATTTTAGGAACCGCCGAAGACTTTCATTCGGGAAATTTTCACAGGAATAGTGAAACAAATCCGCAGGAAAATTTTGGTTTAGGCCTTACTCTGGACAGTTATGTTTTGAAAATTGTTTATGGTCAGAGTCGTAGTCGGTGGTGGTTAAATTGGTGATCAGAGGTGTACGAAGTGGTGATCAATGGTGGTTGGTGGTGGTTGGCGATGGTCAGAGTGGTGGTTATAATGGTAGTCAATGGTGGCCAGATTGGAGATCAAAGGATGAATAGAATGGTGATCGGAGATGGTTTGGGTTGTGGTTGGTAGTGATCGGAGTGGTGGCCAGAGTGATGATAGATTTTGGTTGGTGATAGTCAAAATGGTGGTTGAAGTAGTTGTTAGTGAGCACCTGCGGTGACTTGTTAGCATTAGAACAAAAACTTATAAAATTTATTTTTGTGGTTTTGAGATTATAGTGAAAACATGTTTTGTTTTCAAATTTAACTTTTAAAACCAAAAACTTTCCAATCACCCCGAAAGACCGTTTAGTTTATGGATTGATTTGTTTAGTATTTTCAATTAGTCTATAGTGGCGCTATAGTCCTAAGTAGAATTTGACTAAATCGTTATTGTTCTGCAATACCCTATTTAGTATAAAGTGTTGTTAAATAGGGGCGATTGTTATTGATATAGTGTAGCAGAATTTGAATTAACCTACGCGACTAAAACTGGTTTTGTTGTATTGTAAAGTTGATTAGTTAGTTGTTTGTAAAAAACTGGTCCTGGTGATTGTTTTGATTGTGGTTGATTTGATAATAGGCTGTGGTGAATCACTTGGAAGATGCTCATGAGTTGATTGATACTGCGATTTCAACTGCACTGAAAGAGAGCAAGCCTGTTTATATAAGCATTGGCTGTAACTTGCCTGGTATTCCTCATCCCACTTTCAGTCGTGATCCTGTCCCTTTTTCTCTCGCTCCCAAGTAAGTCTTTCTCTATTTGTTCTTCATCCCACTTTCCAGTAATTAGCGTGTCTTCGATATTACAGTTCAAATCATACAAAGAATCTGGCTTTTGTGTTGGATTGAAAAGTTTACACCAAACTTGCTTTAAACACGATGTTCAATAAATGTGCATATTTGAATTGGCTGCAAGTTTGGTGGAATGATGGTGGCACTGCGAGATTGTTGAAGCTTCAAAGGCTAGTTTGTTAAAATCAGGGTGGCCCAATGTGATTCTACCAAACTTACTGGAATCCAGAAATGCACTTGTTAACTTATTTGTGAAGAAGAGGAACCGATTATTGGAAATGTTGATGATTAGTCTTTATCTAATTTTTGTTTATTTTGTAGATTGAGCAACCACATGGGGTTGGAAGCAGCAGTTGAGGCAGCAGCAGAGTTTCTTAACAAAACAGTAAAACCTGTACTAGTAGGTGGTCCTAAACTGAGGGTGGCGAAAGCATCTGATGCCTTTGTCGAACTAGCTGATGCGAGTGGTTACGCACTTGCAGTGATGCCATCAGCTAAAGGGATGGTTCCGGAGCACCATCCCCATTTCATTGGAACATATTGGGGTGCTGTGAGTACTGCATTCTGTGCTGAGATTGTGGAATCTGCTGATGCATACTTGTTTGCCGGCCCCATTTTTAACGACTACAGTTCTGTTGGGTATTCACTTCTTCTCAAGAAAGAGAAAGCGATTATTGTTGAGCCCGATCGGGTCGTGATTCCCAATGGACCTGCATTTGGATGTGTGTTGATGAATGATTTCCTTAAGGCACTTGCCAAGCGTCTCAAGCACAACAATGTTGCATATGAAAATTACCATAGGATATTTGTCCCAAATGGGAAACCTTTGAAGTCTGAGCCAAAAGAACCTTTGAGAGTTAATGTTATGTTCCAACATATACAAGAGATGTTGTCTAGTGAAACAACTGTGATTGCTGAGACAGGGGACTCATGGTTCAACTGCCAAAAATTGAAATTGCCCGAGGGATGTGGGTAAGTGTTATGAGAATCTGATTTGTTGTATTTTCCAATTTTTCCTCATTTTTTTGTAGTGCTGACAAAATCTTGTTGATAGGTATGAGTTTCAAATGCAATATGGTTCAATTGGATGGTCTGTTGGTGCAACTCTTGGCTATGCACAAGCTGTCACCGAGAAGCGAGTGATTGCTTGCATTGGTGATGGAAGCTTTCAGGTTAGTTTTGCATAACTACTTAAAGCATGATTTCGTTCATACACGTAATTTATTCTCGAACGGTCTCTTAATTTAAATGTTTTGCAGGTAACTGCTCAGGATGTATCAACAATGCTCCGATGTGGTCAGAAAACCATCATCTTCCTGATAAATAATGGCGGATACACCATTGAGGTTGAAATTCATGATGGACCATACAATGTTATCAAGAACTGGAATTACACCGGATTGGTCGATGCAATTCACAACGGTGAAGGAAAATGTTGGACTACCAAGGTGAGTCTCTTGACAGTGTAATGTATACTACTCAAACTTCTTCGATGACATGGATAAGTGCTCATCGTGTAATTCATGCATGCTTTATTATTCAGGTATTCTGTGAAGAGGAACTAGTTGAAGCAATTGCAACAGCAACAGGACCAGAGAAAGATAGCTTATGTTTCATTGAAGTGATTGTTCACAAAGATGACACAAGCAAAGAATTGCTTGAGTGGGGCTCTAGGGTCTCTGCTGCCAATAGCCGTCCCCCAAATCCTCAGTAAACTTCAGAATTAGTCTATTGTTGCTACATTTGCTGAAATTTCAATTTGATTCTTAAATTTGAGAACCCTTGTAGATGTATCATACTAAGGAATTTACTTTTATGATGGTTTTTCTTGTTTATGTAACCGTGTCTACGTACTTTTTTATTTTTGAAGGGGTGTCTACCTACTTGTTTCTATAAATTAAGTCACTTGAGATAAATGACATGCATCGCCCTCTTGTTATTTTGTATAACTTTGCTTGCTGCCTCAATATCCTTAAGCATAGTTTTTATTCAAGTAAAATGATATTCATTTTGGTCTGTGAAATTACATAAAAATCAAGTGTTTCGTTTGTCAATAATTTTATGGATCAAACCGATTAATGGAAGACATATTTAATGAATACTCTCTTCGGTCCTATTTATAAGAAACATTTGATTTTTTTGATTCATTGCATAAATGATATATTTAGTCTATATTCTAGACAAGATACATCAATTACTCGATGAATATAAAAATTCAAATTTTTCTTATAAATAAGACAGGAGAGAGTATTATAATTTGAATCGATCTTAACTTAACATTACAAAATAGACTTATAATGTGATGATTGCCTTGGGTTTTAAACCATTTGTCAAATCATATTTTATGTTGAACCCTTAACAACGACGAAACTAACTAATTAATAGGATTAGTTTAGTACTATAAAGTTACTTTTTAATAAGATCATTTCATTTCTTTGCGTGTAAAAACCGACGCAAATTTTAAAATGGTCGGAATATTTCATAAAAAAGAATAAATATATTTAATTTTACAGTAAGTTGTGTTTAATGGAAGATTGAATTAGAACAAAAAAAAAAGCATTAGATGACATTTAGGGATTTAGAGATTTGATATTCAATTTGGGGATATTGATTTTTGGTTCAGGATCAAAGTGACGATTTTCTAATTCCACTTTAGTCCTGTGTCATCGTAAAACATGTGTCACATCATCACTTAACGTAATTATCTAACATCAATCTAAGACTTTGTGACAGCGAGGTTCTGAGTTAAGAATGATTTGCTATTTTGTTTTCACTTTGACGAGAGACATCATGTGTCACGCCTTTTCCACGGTTTTGTTTTTTTTGGACAAGTCTATATTCACCCAAACAGAAAAAGACAATCATGACGCGGTTTCAGATATTTTCAGTCCCGCGTCTGTTAACTTTCCTTCTTACTTTCAACACACGTCAGTTCACCTTCTTCCTTCAAATTCAACGGATACTGCACTCATTCTCAACCACGCTTATGTATAGATTTTGAGAGCAGATGGAGAATTCAAAATATACAGGTGAAAAATCATTCCTTTTTAACTTCATTGCTATTTTTTAATTTTTAGATAGATTTAGCAATACTAAGCGCGTGTATTAGATTACGATTTTTAAACACAATTTGTGTTTAAGAAAGTCCCGTGGGTTTTAATTAGAAAGACTTTGTAAATATTAGGGTGCCCTTTGTTTTAACTTTAAAAAAATATATAGATATTGTGTTAGAAGAATTAGAGTTCCTTTTTTAGAGATTTTAAAAAAATTTTAAAGTTATTTGTGTTTGTCAACTATACAAAAAAAGTGATTTAAAAAAAAATGATTTTAAACTAGTTCATGTGTTTGAAAAAATGGATTTTGAGAAAAGTTAATCATAATAGCTTTTCATTTTAGAGTCAAAATAGATTGTTTTGATAAAATGATTTTTCTAAAAATAAATTCTAAACAAACACTTAAAAATGACAAAAGTGATTTTTTTTACACAAAAAAACGCACCCTTAATGACTTTATGGGGTGTCCGGGTTCTAACTGCAGACCTTGTATATACTGGCTATACCAACTGTGCTAAGCTCACGGTGACAACTTTAGAAAATTTTGAATTTCAATGAATTTACATCATACGATTTTAAAGGATTTGAAATGACTTTATAAATTTAAAAGATTTTACATAAATTTTTAAAAAAATCTAAAATATGTTATTGAGATACATCAAGATTAATGGTTTATGCACTTTTATAGAACACCGTTAATCTTGTTGTATCTCAACAACATATCAAATGATTTTAGATTTTCGTAAAAATTCACGTGAATGGTTTATATGATATGAACTTACAATTTAGAGGTCAAATTTTAAAAATATGTATTGAGTAAAATGATATTGAGCGGTGTACAACATTACATCGGTGTAATTTGATCCTTCCTTATATATATATATATATATATATATATATATAGAGAGAGAGAGAGAGAGATAACAATCTTAAGAAATATGTTTTCCTAAATGACTTTTTTTATGCTAGAAATTTACTATAAAATCCCACGAAATTGATCAAAATCTAATTTATTAAAAAATCCTTTGAAATTTGAATACCACAAAACTATTTTTAAGTGACAAAGATTCTTAATTGAATACCACACGATTTTTTTTAAATGACAAAAAATCTTGATTGAATACCACAAGTCTTTTTTATAATAAAAATGTCTTTTAAAATCTTTTAGAATCCCAATTGAATACACCCTCTTAAATGAGATAAGTGTTGGATTATTATTTTTTTGTTTGCTATTATATTATCATTTCATTTGATTAGATACATTTTTCACAGATGCAATTTCAAAATATATCCAAAGGTTGGAGCTAACACATGCTGATGATTCAAGAGGAGTTACAACTTCTTATGTTGATTCTAGCATCCGAAGCAATGGATACGATGTGTTTATCAGTTTCAGAGGCTCCGACACGCGCAACACCTTCGTTGATCATCTTTACTCTCATCTCGTTAGAAAAGGTATTTTTGTCTTCAAGGATGACACGCAACTCCGGAAAGGTGAATCTATTTCACCTCAACTTTTGCAAGCAATTCAACGTTCAAGGGTTTCTATTATTGTTTTCTCAAAAGATTATGCTTCCTCTACTTGGTGTTTGGATGAAATGGCTGCTATTGCTCAATGCCGTGCAGAGCTAAAACAAATTGTGTTCCCTGTTTTCTACGATGTTGATCCATCTCATGTCCGAAAACAGAATGGTGTTTATGAGAGTGCTTTTGTTTTACACACTAAGCAATTTGGATATGGTTCGGAGAAGGTTGCTAGATGGAGGAGAGCCATCACTTGTTTGGCTGAATCAGCTGGTTGGGATGTTAGGAATAAGTAAGTGTAAAAGTTATTCTCTTTGCTGTTTTACATTCTTAACCTATAAAGAACAAAATTTGACACAGACAGCTGACAGGACAGACACAGATATGTCCACAAGACTAATGTCAAAAAATAAAAGACACTATATTTATCTATTTATTATAATTAAATAAAATGCGAACATTATTTAAAAAGTATCTAATTTGAGGATCAAAATATATGTGCATCTAAATCGGGCAATTTATTTCATTGCAAAAATAATCTAAAAGATATGATAGTCTTTCCCATCCATCCATCCATGCATTCATTCATTTATAAATGGTGTAATCAAATTTAATGTCTTTAATCCCTCATTGATGTCATTGCTTTGACACAATTTTAAAGCCTCGTAGATGTGCTTGAGATGCGTAGAACGGGTGCCAAAGCAAAGAAAAAAAGGTTTTTTTTTTTTAGATACTTTCTGAGTTGTTTGACATGTGTCAGACACACCGACACGCCTAATCTCAGAAGTGTCTGTGCTTCACAGTTCTTAACTAGCATTTGCGGTGTTCAAATGAGTTTTTGCAACAGACTATTTTACATACAATGTTGTCAAATATCGGAGTATAGCATAGTAGGATTTGAACAAATCACTATTATTCTGCAATACGCTATAGTATTGTAGCATAGCTGAATTTGAGCAAACTGTGACTGACAATATGGTTTACATATCAAGTTTATTTGATCAAATTGCATTTTTTCCCTTTTAGGCAGAAATAAATACAACATTTTTAACCGATAGTATATATTATCTTAACATATATTCATGCTTTTGTTTCCCATTGTTTTGATCTCATTTCCCCCTCGCTTTCAGGAAAGAGTCTTCAGAGATTGAACACATTGTTCAGACTGTAATAAAAAAATTGGGTCATAAATTCTCAAAGTTTGCTAAGGACCTTATCGGAATACAACCTCGTGTGGAAGCATTAGAAAGTCTTTTAAAATTAAACTCAAAGGAGGATGACATTCGAGTTTTGGGAATATGGGGGATGGGCGGAATAGGAAAGACAACTCTTGCATCTGTGTTGTATGACAGAATCTCATATCAGTTTGATGCTTGCTGTTTCATTGAGAACTTCAGCGAAATTTATAGAAATAGTGGTGGTAGATATGGTGGTGCTACTGCTGTGCATAAAAGAATTCTTTGTCAAACTATGGAAGAAAAAAATCTAGATGTATACAGTCCTTCAGAAATATCGGGAATTGTAATGAATAGGCTGGGTAACATAAAGCTTCTTGTTGTTCTTGACGATGTTGATCAATATGAGCAACTACTGGAATTGAATATAGATCCAAGCTCTCTTCTTGCAGGAAGTAGAATAATCATAACCACTAGAGATGAGCATATTCTAATACAGTATGATGCAGATGAAATTTATGAGGCTCAATTCATGGATGAAAATGATGCCCATAAACTTTTGTGTAGAAAAGCCTTCAAAAATGATTATTCGAACATCACTTTTGAAGAGCTGGTTAATGAGGTACTAAAACATGCTGAACTACTTCCATTAGCAATTGGAGTAATGGGTTCTTTCCTGTACAAACGAGATGCCAGACAATGGAGAGCTACGTTGGATGGATGGCGGGATAATCCGAATAGTGGAATTATGAAAGTTCTTCAGACAAGTTTTGATGTGCTAGAGCAAAGAGAGAAAGATATATTTCTGCATATTGCTTGTTTCTTTAAGGGGGAGAGGGACGATTATATAAGGAAAATTCTAGATGCTTGTGGATTGAATCCAAATATCGGAATTCCACTTCTCGCTGAAAAGTCGCTCATAGCCCTTAGAAACGAGGAAATTCATATGCATGTAATGTTGCAAGAGTTAGGGAAGCAAGTTGTTCGGGGACAACACCCTGATGAGCCAGGATTCTGGAGTAGATTGTGGCTTTACCGGGATTTCCATCGTGCGATGATGACTAAAACGGTGACATATCTTTCCGAACAGATTCTATGGTTTTTCCATTTAAATATAACTACATTTCTAACAAGAAAAGAATCTAGCTAATGCGAATGGTTTACTCTTTTTATTTGCTCTTACAATATGCTTATTCTTTTAACCTTTCAGGGAGAAGTAGACGTTAAAGCAATAGTTCTAGATCAAAAGGAGGATGGCTTCAATTTCAATAATTTGAGTGCCGAGGATTTATCAAAAATGGGACGACTGAAACTGCTCATATTATATCATAAGAATTTTTCAGGAAGTCCTGTATCACTCTCGAATTCCCTATGTTATTTTTCATGGGATGGTTATCCTTTCACTTCTCTGCCATTACATTTTCAGCAATCTGACCTTGTTGAATTGAATATGCCTAATAGCAGCGCGGAAAAGTTATGGACAGGCATCCAGGTAGTTTATTCTACTTCCATATTTGTTCCATGGTCATACGATTTTTTGAAATTAAACAACAAATAAATTATTCTTAGGTAATTGTTACCGTAGTTAATATTTTTTTAATGATGGAAATGCTTGCCTGAGGATTTTTTTTTTCTTTCAAAACTCTTTACACAGTGAACGAAAATTAAACTGTTTTCTAAATATTATTTTTCCATGTTGGTGCAACTATGCAAGTAAGCTTTTATGACCAAATAACATTGCTTATTCCATTAAGTTGGAAAGATCTTATGATTGTTGTAATTTGAAACCCAACTGTAGTGAATTAATGAAAACCGAGTTTTATTACAACATACTATGATACTAACATGTCGGTGGTTAATTCATGCTTCACAGAATCTCCCCAATTTGAAAAGGATGGATCTTAGCAACTCCAAAAAACTGAAGATGACTCCATGTTTTGATGGAATCCTAAACCTTGAGCGGCTAGATTTTACAGGATGCATAAACTTATCACATGTGGATCCATCAATTGGACTTCTTACAAAACTTGGATTTTTGAGTTTGCAGAACTGTAGCAGTCTGGTAAGACTCGACTTCAATGGTGGGTCAAGTTCAAGTTCGTTGAGAGTTCTTCGTCTCTCTGGGTGTACCAAACTTGAAAACTCTCCAGATTTTTCAAGAGCATTTAATCTGGAGTACCTTGATATGGATTGATGTATAAGTTTATCCACAATTCATGAATCCATTGGGGCTCTTGTAAAGCTTATATTCTTAAGTTTGAGATACTGCACAAATCTTGTTGGAATACCTGATGGCCTTAATCGCATGGCATCTCTTACAACTCTAGATCTATATGGCTGCTCAAAATTTGCAAATCTTCCCCTGAGACTTATCAATTGTTCGTCTCCTCTGGAATATTTGATTTTTCTCGACTTAAGCTTTTGCAATATTTCTGAAGTACCTTGTTCTATTGGAGAATTAAGGTGTTTAGAAAGACTAAATCTTCAGGGAAATAACTTTGTTACTATTCCTTCCACCATCAATAGGCTTTTCAGTCTAGCATACTTAAATTTGTCTCATTGCCACAGTCTTGAATATTTGCCTAACTTACCAACAGAAAGTGCTCCATTATTGGGAAGATATTTTAAAACAACATCCGGATCCCGTGATCAT
>Ga0315913_1010306_pt1 | contig 10811 bp, 5 predicted proteins | sample MpolsnodulesMG_FD_207736 | JGI IMG/M metagenome (GOLD analysis project Ga0315913, IMG submission 207736) | Medicago polymorpha root nodule microbial communities from Los Angeles, California, United States - small nodules | ecosystem: Host-associated > Plants > Roots > Nodule | place: USA... | reverse complement strand
ATAATTTAGAGTATAAAATTCACTTTTAAATAACCATACTTAATCGACTTTAGTAATTTTTCACATATTTTATAATAGGGTTTAAAACTATATGTTAATGAAATTGTGAATAAAAAAATAGAAAAAGATATGTATTCAAAATTTGATTATATTAAAATGAACCCACAATGCTATTTTTCTTTGAAGTGTGGTAAATTATTTTTTTGATAGATTATTAGAAATAAAAAAAAATATTGAGGGGCTAAAGCGTAGATTTTAACTTAAGAGGGGAGGGGAATGTAATTCAAGCTTCTCTCAAGGGAGGAGAGCGAAATATTTTATAATATGTTTTGAATAAGAGGGGAGGGGAGTGTATATTTTAACATAGGAGGGAAGGGGAATGTAATTCAAGCATCTTTGAGGGGAGAGGAGTGTAATTTACTCAAATTATAAAGTTTGAGTTTTTGCTTATAGCCAAAAGAAAAAAATTAGGGGAAAATAAAAAGGGTTTGAATTTACCAAAAACAAGAAGGGATTGTTTGATTATGAATTAATGATGATAGATATGTTTCTTAATCAGATGATAGAAAATATTTGGTGTATGTTAATTAATTTAGTGATAATTTTAAGTCTTTGGATTAAATGAAATGAATGGATAAGATTTGGTGTCAAACTAATTTTGACATCATGGTGTCATTTGATCCTAACCCATTTATTATTTATTTAATATGTTAAAGTATACATGAGAATGAATATTTGATCGTAGATATATTATACAATACTATACTGTTTACCACATATAATACTATACTTCTTTTAACTTTTAAGTGATATATGATATTATACATAATACCATATTATATTATTTATTCATATGAGTAAAGATGGAAATGCAGCGCTTTCCCAACCTTTCCGCAGAGAAGTGGGTGGAAACATTTTGTAGTGTGGGTCCCGTATATCTTTCTTTCCTATCTCATTGTTCCATTGAAACAAACGATGGAAGGTTTCTTGTTTTGCGTGCTTTCCGTCCTTAACCTGTCTATCCTTCTTCTTTCTTGCGAACCAAACGTACCATAAGGTTTGAGATATTATTTTCATTTGGATAATATTGTACACGAATATTTTATTAGTATTAGTTAAAGTGAGAATCTGTTAATTTCATTATTTTTTATGAATTTTCATAATTCATGTAATTTTATCCGTCTCAATTTTTTTTGACAGAATGTAATTATCCGTCTCAATAAAATTGCAAACTTTTAAAAATAAAAATAAAAAATAGACTAGATGATAATAGCGCTTGGACACTCACATACATAAATGTAGGAGTGGCGGTATTTATCTAACGATTTAAACATTTTTTTTGTTGGTTAAACTGAGGAGGTATTCTTACATGGACACAAACATAAATATACAGTGTTTGGTCCCAAACACACATCACAAATCTTTTCCTGAAACTACTAAATCACTTTATTATCAATATGTTTTTTATTATTAAAAAAATATTTTAATGTGTATGCGCCCAAACACTATTTATTTTATTTATCTTTGTGTCCATAGTAGAATACACACCAGAAAGCTTTGATTTTGGCATAAGATGAGCCCAAGTCATCAAAAACAAGAGTCAACCTTCCTAAACTCGATATTAAATCAAACAATAACGAGAGTCAACCCTCCTAAGCAGTGCACAAGAATTTCTCCATGACGAATAAACAATAACTCGATATCACAGTGTACCTTCCTTAACAAAAACCAACATTTGCATCTTCAATTGCAAAGAATAAGGAGCCGAGATAAGCCTCAATTCTATTTTAAATTTCAAGTAGACCATCAAATAGTCATTGTTCTCATGCCAGCACCACCCAGTCCAATTTCATTAGTTTTGATATAAATCATTTTTGGCAGAAGTTGTGTGTTTGATGTTATGGCTAAATTTGGTAAATGAAAATTTAGGTTAAACAGGAACAATGATCTATTAGATTGTGTTCTTAGGCATTGCGGTGCAATCATACCTCATCTCAACTGGGTTTGTATATTTTTAGGGACTGGCGCCACCTGCTAACATCGTTGCTAGATGTCAAAGAATACACTGATTGGTGGAGGATTTTGTTCGATTGTGCAACACTGCACTTGATGGAAAATTCAGTGAGTAAAAATACGAGACAAAAAATGGTGAGCGAGGGGGCCAGAGAAACTCATTGTTCTGTCCCGTAAAAGTCTAAGTATGTGCAATGTAAATCAATAACCTTGTTACTAAAAATTTAAAAAGTTAAAACCTTGTTACTATCTGCACGGGATTTGGACTGCACGGGATTTGGAGTTCAGATGTTAATTAAGCCATGTTATACTTGTGATATATGGCAACACTAGCTTTTATCACAAAGTTATAAACAGTAAATCATATAGGCAAAAAATGATCAAACAGTGATACCAAAACACAGGTATGCTTCAAACACATGTAGTATAGGAATAGAATGAAACACTCGGTTGACTTTTGATCAACACCCCTGTCTCCCCTTAGAGACTCAACAATGGAGTAGTAAACGTCTCCAACAATGAACCAATCACTATCAAAATACAGTACAAAAAATCAAAATAATCTTACAAAGTTTTTATCTGTGCGACTGAATGCAGTACAAAAACCCCTGGCACCAGCCCAAGGCCCAATCATAAAAAATGGTGCATGCCCAGAATCATAATCTTGATCATCAAATTAAAATAGTGAATCAAAATTCAAAATGCCATGGCTTCGCACCTGTGTTTGAAAGGACAAAGTTTGTGTATTACATCTACACATATTACACTTGATTTTGCGCATTACTTTCCTGACTGAAATTGTTTATAAGATTGAAGAAACTCCATAACGCTTGTTTATATCTATATCTACCACATGAACATTTGATGCATTCTTGTTACACTATCTGGGAACTGTGTTGCTATCTACTATATGTTCCCATAGGGCATGGACAACTGGAAGGTATAAAAAGAAACACTATAAGGAGAGGCAAAAATGTGGGAAGAAAAAGGATCAATTCAAGCATATATTTATACATACATTGAATACTTCAGGCTGCTGCTATCTATTTATTAAAGGCTGAGAGTTCTGCCTTTGGGTAGATTCAACAAGCTCAGAAGCATTTGAGGAGTCAGGAGACGCTTCCTTTTTCAACTTGAAGTTATTATAGGCTGCTACACCTGCAATGGCTGAATAAAATATTTACAATAATAATTAGCCATCGTTACGGAAACTGCTCATATTTCTAGATTCACATTTAATAAGATTCAGAGCTTCTATATATCCAATCCAAGCCTTGCAACTAATCTAATTTGTATATTGTACCATTTAACTTTTAATTTGATTACAGTATTTGTACTTCTCTGAGGAATATTTTCAAAAATCAATTTTAAAACCTACATTTAATCAGCTCCACAAACTTGTCTCCACACTCCAAACTAGTACATCAGTGAGTATAATAACCAGACAAAGTAATTTTTTTATGATTTGAGACTCGGCATCTATAAAACACTTCGGAACCCAACTAGTCTGGGTTGCGCTGGGTAACCCACTTAGGGATAAATCTCTCCCAGTGACTGTGCATATGTATAACATCCACAGCACTTAAATCCGACACATTACTTATAGGAAACCAAATTACTTACCATTACCACTTTGACCAATAAATGATGATAAACAAAATAGAATACGCCACATGCCCACACCACTCTCCGCTCAGTACCCACACCCTTATATAAAGGGACAAAAAGAGGAGAAACCTGACTCTTGTTTGATCTAAGATTTGCTTACAACAATGTCAGAAATGAAGGCATGTATTTGTTTGCTAGGTTTATATATGTTAACAAGCACACAGGCTTCCAGGGAACACCTAATACTGGACTACCCAACGTCCCTGGATTGTGGAATATCTATGAGTAAACTATAGCATCTGAGAGAAATGTTATGAAAAATCCTCAAGGGATTATCAAATGAGAAAGGAAAATGTAGAAGGTCAAAAATTATAAGATACTTACCAATTCCGTAGCCAAATAAATTGATGACTGTTAACTTTGTGTCAGCAAACAGAGCAGCAGACAGTAAGACAACCACCCAATCCTTAACAACTCCAGCAACACGAATGGTTAAAGCACTTGTGTGCGAAATCACAAGGAAAACTGATAAGTTTAGAGCAAAAGTGCAAAGGCAATTCAGGATAAGTATAACAGGTGGGAAGTTCCATGTTCCATGGTCCTCCATCTTTGATCTCTCTAGAAATATCCATGGAAGGAATAAACAAAGTGCACTGCAAAAATACTCAAAATTATTTTCATAGCCATCGATATACACACAAAGCATGTTAAACTTAAGCAACAATAAGTAAATTATTAAAAGAGCACTTGCCTGCAGGGACTAACATAATACATGACGGATATAGGATTCAACTTAAGACCCTTCCTCTTGACAAAAATTTCCATGAAGATAAGTCTTAGAGCTTCACCAACAACACCTCCCATTTGGTAAACTACTCCAATCCAGTTTATATTTATCTCACCATAAGAAGCTACTAGAACTCCAAAACTAATCAATGACATGATAAAAAGCATTTTGCAGCTCATCACCTCGAGTCCTGCAGCTACTCCAAGCACAAAAACAGCTACAGGCACTGCGATTTGCATTTAAAGAATGAGAGAGAATTTGCAATTAGTTGCAGTTTTGGAGGATAAGTATGGAATACAAATATACAATCATAAACTGTACAGTCAGGGCAAGTTGATAAACCAACAAATCCGATTCTTTTAAATGTCATACACATTTAGCCATTAAGTTTACCATTGGAAAATAACTAGAACTCATACATAAATGGCTAAAGATACCTAACTATTGTTGAAAATAACAGAATCACAAATCGCAATAACTTACTAATTGCCTTCAGCATTTGTGCAAATGCAACAGAAATATACAGGTAGGCAGTATTTCCAAGCCAAAGTGTCATTGCAAACATGGCTCCAATTGGCACTACTGAAGAAGCATATCTGCAATAAGTAAGATATAATTACAACTGGAACTTGGAGACATCACAGGTATTTAGTGAAATCAATTATTAAGGTACATGGCCTTGATGTTAATAAATGTAAGTTAACATCACAATGGGCGAAATATTTACACATAGACACTCGCACGGGGAATGTATGCACATATCCACGAGCATTTAACCAGCCCAACCCATATTCACAAAACTAAAGAAAGTAAAAGATAACAATAATATCAATAAAAAAAAAATCCAAATGGGCCTAATCAACAAAGATGCAGAAATTTATGGAGCCAGTCATTTTGCAACTTCATTAGTTTTCAAAACAAACTGTGGCAGCTGAACCTAAAAGATAGAAATTAATTTGTAGAGTAACTATGAAACAAATGGCTTGAATCTTGTCTGAAAATTGCCAACACAAATACTAAAGGTGTAGCTATACATTTTGAACTAGTTCACAGGAAATCAAACTCTCAAGCTAATATGTCATCCCTCGAAAAATATCTTGATGGTAATAAAAAATTAGCATCGTTATATCTCAAGTACCTTATAAGACATGTGTGACACCGGTGACATATTTTGGGATCAATGGGTCAAAGCTCAAGGTATACAGCCATACGGTAAAATTTACAGCTAATAGCTATTTGTTAATAACCTTTTTTAATCAATACGTGTATTGTCTCATGATCCGTCTTTTAACATTACAGTGACCAACAGCCAGAGAAAGTAAGGAAAAACCAAAAATACCCATACATGAAAACCTATAAATCAGCTATAATCTACAGAAATTATCTTTATTTACTCACATTTCAGGAGTCATTCCCTCCTCAACCTTCAAAACCTACAAGAAACATATAATTAATCAGCATTTCATAATAGTAGCTGATCCAATAACAGATTATACCAAACACTAAAATTTACCTTTAGAACTTTGGTCAATACAAAACATACAACAGATGAGAAGACCATGTGAAGTAGAGTCAATGCCAAAGGATATGGAAAGTTAATTTCCTTAGAGGACAACACCCACTGCAGACAACAAAATCGTACACAAAAACAAACATATCCATCAGATAGATACATAACAACACGTGAGCAACTGTGTACATTTTCACTTCACTCAATTATCAAATCAAGCATAATGCATAAATCTAATCTATAACCAAACAGGACATGATAATACTTCCAAGGATGGCTCAAAAGTCAAAACACAGCCAAACCATAAAGAAACTGCATTACATTTACATAACAACATAACTTCACATTGTCTCATTCATCCATCTCTCAACTCAAACATCCTTTTTGGTTTGCCTTATTTGAGCTTATCTACTGTCATAAGTTTTGTGAGACTGTCTGAAAGAACTTGTAAAAAAAAAGATCTTATAAAATTGTTCATAAGTTGGTTTCAGCTTATTTCTATAAGTTCTCCAAGATAGCTTATGAAAACAGCTTATAAATTATACCAAAACAATAACTTTATTTTCTCTTTTGTCACAGAAATAACGTATACATAAGCACGTCTCGTCACAAAACAAGACCATCATTTAAAAGCAAACCAGGATACATCAATACTTCCAAAGATCAATAAAAAGAAGCCTAACCATTAACAAACAAAATCAATAATCCAAATCCAAATCCAAACAACAGTCACTGACGTAAGGTACTCCATTATTCCCCACTAGCATTCCACCATCCATACACACAAACAAAAAATTGCTTAATCCCTTCAATTTTCTTACACTCAACCCTATCACAGAAAACATTTCCATTTCAATTAAACAAAAAAGCTCAATTACTACAAACAAACAAAAAAATTACAAATCCTTAATTAGTCAACTACTGCTAAAATATTACAAAATCCTTAATTTGTTTCATCAGCATATATCAGATTCCAATTCCAATTCCAATCAACAACACAAACCTCATAAAAATTCAACCTAACCTCAAAAAAAAAAAAAAGTATGAAAGGAAACTTTCTAGCATAGCAAAGCATGCAAAATGAAGAAGAATGAAAGGAAACCTTGTTGAAGAAGATTTGACCGCTGGAGAGAGCAATGTAGAGAAGAAGATAAGCGTAGGTGAGAAGACCTTCATTCTTCCGATCCGCCATTGTTGCAAACAAAACACAAAGAAATGAATCAACTAACTAATTTTTTAGTGTTTAATAAGTTTTTTTTTTTTGTGCTTTATTTCAATTTTCGATAAACAGAAAGAAGACGAAGAAGGAAGTAAAGTATTTACACTCAGATCCTTTTGAACGGAGGATTATACGTGTAGCTTTTGTTTCAATTAATTTCCTATTACATCATTTAATTTAAGTTAAGTTGAATGATTATCTTTTCTAAATTGATTTTTGTTTGATTTTTTTCTAATTTTGTGAATGTAATTAAATGTATTTGCTAAAGCTTTGTTCTATAAAGTTTCTATTTTTGATAAAAATAATTATTGTTATCTTGACCAAAAAATAAAAAATACTTATTGTTATTATTGGTATAAGCTTGCCTAAAATCATGAAGCCTACACTTTTTTCTTTTAAAATGATAAACACACAATTTTTAGATCTTAAGTTCATATTTCAAATAAAGATATTCAACTTAACAAATTTGATATTTTTTTAAAAACATCTCATAATCGTTTTCTTAATTTTCTGCGCATGATTTCTACACACTTTTTTTTTTACTCACTCACATTATTTCTAGGGAATTGAATCACCTCTTGCGTGGGGCATGAATCCAGCCGTGATTTTGTGAGTGTAAGGAGAGGAAAACCAAAAATTAAAAATGAAGAGGTGAAAATGAGAGAAAAGAAAAAAAATATTATTTGGTTTATTTTGAGCATCTATTAAGGAGTGTCATAGTCACCTTTATATTAAAAATAAATATAAGTTGCATAAGTATGATAAGACATTGTAAAACCACTTATTCGAAAAATAAGTTCTTTAAAATATAATTATTGGAGATGCTCTTAGAAGTTAAAGTTGAACATGTCTCGTAAAGGGAAATTGTTTCCATAAAACAAATACTAAGAATGATGAATAGTAGTGTTTTTTTTACAAGAAAATGATGTTATAGTTAAAATCTAAAATATTCAAATTTTAAAATTAATGACTTGTTTTTTGACCAAATTAATGACTTTTTTTTAGAAATTAGAATTAGAAATATAACACATTTCTTGGTTGTTTCACAGTTTGGGTTTAACAATTTTGATGCTGTTTTTTATTTGAGATTTTTGTTCACACCTTGATTTGATGACACTAGTGGTGTGGTGGTGCAAACTTGTGTCTAAATATTCGATTAGAGTATTGGGAAAATCCAACCCAATGTTTATAATGATTATTAAGTGGTAGAGTTACTCATAAACAAACATTTGTTGGAGAGGTTAACCATAAACTTGTATGAAAAAATATTTATTCAAAGATATCAACACTACCCTTAAAATTAATCGCTAATAGTGTTCAATAAGTAAAATTTTATTCACATTGCCTAAGTTAGGCATTATTGCCTACGTTAGGCAGCCTAACTACAGCATCATTGCATGCAAATTCTAAATTATTTAAGTTAATTTATGAGATTAGTCATTGCAATGCACAAAGTGGCAGACCTACGCACAAGGTTGTGTAGGCTCCTGCCTGCATAAATATATTTTAATATCCTCCATTATACATATTCACATTATGAATTGGAGCATAACTTGTATGGAATTTACACACAATTTATTTCACTTTAATTTGATTTCCCCCACTGCACAAACAAAACATATCTCTCTCTCATATATAATTTTTTTAATATTAAAATCAACAATTTTTATCGCACTTGGTCTCTTCATCTATTAAAAAGCTCCACATCAGTTGATAGATAACATAAATAAGTATTTATAAGTGGGGACAATATTCACGTGACATGCCGTTTTTGTGCATGAAGAACATAAATAGGTGATCATCTCTTTCTCAATGAGAAAGATGAAAACCCTTTCCATCTTGTTTCATGGAACCGAAAAATCAACCACACCAACTCTCCCTCCCAAAAAATTTCATTTTATGGTCTTAAAATTCATTTTAGTATAAAGATGTAGATAAACAATTCATTTTTTGAAAAAAATAATATCAGAAGTGTTTATGTACGTTAAATCTTTCCTGATCACTTGCACTCCCATATTCTGGGAGACCAATTTGGTTAAAGAATTACTACTTGCAACTCCCTTTATTCATATTCTTCATGCACATTTTTTGCCCGCTTTCCAAGACTGCGACACTTGATCCTTAATGATTCTCGATGGCATGGAGAAATTACAGAAGGAGAATGAGAAGAGAAACGAGAGGTGTTGAGAATCAATGGAATGATTGGCCTATCTATAGGCAATGATCCATGTGTTCATGTTGTAAATGAGACTAATCGTTTTGATACATTTTCGTGTTGCACAAGGCACTCTCCCTTTGCAAAGAGAGTTAAGTGAGTTTTGCTTCGCGAAAGTGAGGTCACACTGCTTGTAATGATCTTGTTCGCATCTTGAAAGTATAAAAACTAAGAATCTTAATTTATCAAACTTTTCATTAATAATCCATCTACACATCTGAATCTATTTCCTAGGCTAGGCTCTTTGGTAAACTAATAGTCATATTTGAAGTCTTCTTGCACCTGTTATGTCATCCATCCAGTGAAAACATTCTCATTATACCACTCACTAAGATTCTAACAAGTAACAACTATTCTCGTTTCTGTCTTCAGTTTGATTCTCACAATATATTTGCTCCATAGAGCTGTAGCCTGTAGGTGAGTAGGTCACTATAATGTTTACTAGAGCTTCAACCTTTGTGGAACTAAAATGGCATTCTTCGTTATGCAGCTTTCAGGTCCTCCCAAGGTCAGCCAAAGAGATTGGACTGGTAAATCTCAAGTTCTAAGAACATGCAATGACTTATATAACTTTGTTTTCTTCAATCTCGCATAAGTATAATTACCCTGAACGGCTCAACTGCAATGAGATAGAACTTAAGAACTCTTCAAAAATATGTTATCTTTTCCGACAGATTGTCATCCCATCTCCAATAGGCACCTAAGACACCAAAAGAGAAGATATATTATATATATAAACCAGAGAGAATCTCTCCGAAAGTGTATTGGAAGTGTATTAGTAATTAGAAAAAATGGTATAAACTTACCATACTGATGCTTACACGCTTATCTTCCATTAACCGTTGATTAAAATTTCTAATGCTGATAGTTTTAGAGTCACTTACCTGCACATGGTACATTAGAAGTCAAGGTCATTTAACCGGAAATAACGAAAAAATATGAAGCCATTTATTTACCAATGGATCAGCAACTTTTCCATGCCAAAGGACATTATCAATTACAATAAGACCTCCAATCCTCACCTGCAACGGCACTTCATTCAGTGAACTGGTATAACAACTTCTTGGAAGCAGAGTTAGAAGGTTTTAAGAAAAATATTACAGATTGAACAATGCTGGGTATTTTATAACGCTCTTACTAGCTGTAGTAGCATCTCAAAATATTTCTCAGTCATCCTTTTCTCAGCATCAATAAATGCAAAATCATAGCTGCATAAAAAGAAAATGTTTAAATTCTATTTTACTTGTTTTTTTCTAATTCACGTCATTTAGTCTGGATTCTTAGCAAACAATAACCCTAAAAAAGAGAACATATCAAATGTAGAAGACCTCCCAACCACTAGAGTCTAATGAGGAATACCAACGGCCTGTTTGGTAAACAACTTAATTAAGCGTTGTTTATAAGTTATTTCTATAATAAAAGATAGAATAAAGTCAAATTGTTTTCATATAAACTATAA
>Ga0315913_1010299_pt1 | contig 10817 bp, 6 predicted proteins | sample MpolsnodulesMG_FD_207736 | JGI IMG/M metagenome (GOLD analysis project Ga0315913, IMG submission 207736) | Medicago polymorpha root nodule microbial communities from Los Angeles, California, United States - small nodules | ecosystem: Host-associated > Plants > Roots > Nodule | place: USA... | reverse complement strand
AAAAGGATTCAACATGGAAACTAGCCTGAGAAATTGAGCAGAAACTACAGATTAACGTCAAATCATATAAAGAACTAACACAGACACGACATTAATAGGTAAACACCGGTAATAATTTAAAAAAGAAATGGAAGAAACTGTATGTAACATGTGTCAATGTCGTGTTAGTATCCTACACCGGTGCAACATAGGACAAATCTAATCAATTGAAACAGAAAATATAAATTATTTATAGAATGGAATAGGTAATTTAACCTTTCTTTCCACAGTCTATGCAACCCAGCACTCATTAGATCATTCATGGTGTCATAGTTTTTAGCAACACTTGTAAATACATCACCAACCATGCGTGCCTTTTCTTCTTCGTTTACATGTTTGAAACCTAGATTTATATGGAAAAATGTAAATCAAAGCAATTTCACAAATCTAAACAGGTTAATAGTATTTGTTTTAACTTAAACATGTAAATTTGAATGCAACTAACCGAAACTGGTGGCATGAGAATGTAGAAGCCTGGAAGAGGAAGATAATGCTGGAAAAAGTTTATTCCCCAACCTTTTAGTGACTATTCCCAAAGCCATGAATTTGATTGTTCAAAACCTAAATAACAAAGAAAAACTCAAACCCAATAAGTCGGCAATAATGAAAAAAAACATCGCTGCAATTGCATGAATTAATGTACTTTGATTTGATGATTTTTTGTTTTAAAAGAGAACAAAACACTCGAGAAGGCATAGCAATGGGGCGTGGCCGGATTTTGCCCTTCCATTCTTTAATCTGTTAAATTTTGGTACCGACGATGAAGTATGGCTCCGGGAAGAATCAATACGAAACGAAACTAAGCAAAATAAAAAGAAAAGCTTGTGTAGATCAAAGCAAGCAAAAACAACTCACGCTGTGGATTCAAGCAGAACAAAGGTGTGGCCGGAAGCAGAAGAACAAGTAATGCAGAAAACAAATTAATTATGCTTTTTTATGATAAATGTTACTAGCGATTGATTATTAGAATTATATACTTAGTTATTTATTAGGTTTCTACGCATATATTAAAAAATGCATTAATTATCTTAACTAACTATTGGTTTGTTTTTTTATCAGGAAAAATAATACTTTGAAGTAGTGTATATAATATTAATGGAAGGATACAATTGAAAAGAAAAAATTGTTATTGCATTGGAAACTGATAATGACATTCATTTTAAAACAATTTTTTTTGCTAAAATGACATTCATTTTAAAAAGGAGAGAGCATAATAATATAGGAAAAATTATTTTATTGTTTTTTATATTATTTATTTGTAACACTTAGTCTTTTAATTTTTTTTGGTTCAAATCATTTATCTTATTTATTTTTTGTCTCATTCATATCTTTTATCTCTTAATACGTGTACAAGTTAATCATTTCTTCATTTTTTATTAAAAAAAATGTTAAGCTGACTTGTCACATATTATTATTAGCAATAGTTTTAATTATAATAATTTTTATTGTTAAAAATTCAGAAAAATCTTGTAATTGACTAGTTCAAATTATATCATTATTTTAGGTGTTCGCGTTCCTTTCTATCTTATCGGTTGTGTTAATGAATATAATAATGTATTGCATCTCATTAACTATCTATTAAACAAAATTAACTACGATTGCGAACCATTATTGACCACGACTTTTAACTGATTATATATTTGTATATAATGTAGATGATTAATATATGTATTTTAACACTATAAAAAATTATGGTTAATGATACTTAAACTTGTGATCAGTTATGTTTAACTGATAGTTAATAAGTTCAAATGTATTGTTATATTCATTAAGTATCTACATAAATAATAAACTACATTTTTAATCTGTGTAAACTTGTTGTCTTAAATTTCATGTTAAAATTGCCCGTAAAAAATGAGACAAATATCATAGGTGTAAACTTTTCAAGTCAGATGCAAATCAAACATGCATGTTACGACTATTTTGAAATTGCGGTTACAAAATAAGCTTACTCATGATATTGAATGAAAAAAAAGTAATATTGCATGACGATATGAGAGTGTTGATAAACTCTTCGTAAAAAAGAAATTGGTCCACAATGTTTTACTGTCTCAACTTTAGTCTATACCAAAAACTTGGATAACTATTTGAACGGATCTTGACTATTGATTTTATTATTTTGCTTATGATCAACAACACAATATGGAAAATGGACGACTCTGATCAGTGCATTACAACAAAGCTGGAGATGATCCAGATCGAACTATTTGCTGCTATTGCAAGTACAATATATTTAATGTATAAAACATGTCTTGTTTATTGCACTTACTAAGTGTGCTTCCCATCATGAAACTGGGCATTTTTTGAGGATTTAAAAGTCTTCAACAAATCTGTAGCCTTCTGCAACTCTTCCTTCTGCCTTGAATTGTCCCATTTGTGCTCATTTGCCAATATTTCGATCACACGAGGCAATGCCCTTCTTGCTGCATCAGTTTCAAGGAAAGCAAGACGAGTCCTCCTCGCAATGAAGTCGATAGCAGATTCACAGTATTCATTACGAGCACAGTAGGCTACCTCTGCCTCCAAATAAGGGTAACCATGGGCAAGTCGCTTGCCCAAATTGTCATTCTGAAATACAAAATACAGATTCAAGTCAATTTTATGGTTTACTAGATTTTTTATTTAGAATCAACAGCATGATCTAAAAAATCACATTAACCTGTCACTAAACTGTACTGTGAAGCCTCGATTTTTAGAGTTCGACGTGGGATTTTTTTAGTTTCCCTCAACCTTAAATTATTATTCTACTCTTCATCTGATGTAATCTTCTTAGTGAGGCCAGTCCATTTTATCTACGATGCTTCTGTAAATGTTTTGTTGCTTAATGAAAATAAGAATATGAAATATAAAGCAATTAATACAAGCAAACCTGAGCAATGGCAGCCACACGCTCAGCCAATGTTCCATATGCATGAGACAAATGCTTGGCAGCAGCAGAGTCCATTACACCATGAACAACTTTACCACTGTGTGTATTTTTCATGCGTTTATACTGTTGAGCAAGAACTGTAAACGAAGAAGGTTCCCACCCTTCGCCACCAACGATGCAGAGATTGTTGGTCACACATCCATTTGTGGGGGTCAGCTTTCCAGACGTTATAGCGGCATTAACAGCATCTTCTGCCATGCTGAAACACAGAGATCATCACAATATTCATCTGCATAGAAACTTTTGTGTGATGTAAACTAAAATAACTAAAATTACCAACGAAAAACCCTAAACCCTAAAACCTATCAACCACATCTCAACAAACTTCAACAAGTTATTCGTTAAATCGTTACCTACGATAGGTAGTCCACTTGCCACCAGTGATGGTGACCAAACCAGGGTAATCCTTGCAGACAACATGATCCCTTGAGATACTCTCAGTACTTTTCGCTGTTGAATCCACTGCTAACGGGCGAATACCACTCCAAGCAGAAAGTACATCAGTGCGGCGAACCTAAAATTTTTCCATCGTTATTTACTCCTGGTTAGCAAACAATGTAAGACGGAAAATGCAATAGATACATTAAAATGACATCTAGATTGATTGGCAGTTTACCGGCATCAGTTGGCTTGCATTTAATCAAGAATCAAATGACAAACATAATTAAACAAGAAACAAATTCTTCCAATCTTTTCCCTAAGACAATCTAACATATACTTACAAATAAGGCAATATCTCATAGAACTTGTAATTCTTAGGGTGCGTTTGTTTCGAATTTAAAAATAATAGATTTTGGAAAAAGTTAATCATAATAGCTTTTCGTTTTAGTCAAAAAAAAAATTAAAAATCCTAAACAAACACTAAAATAACAAAAGTTGGAAAAAAAAAACAACAAAAATTACAGCCTTTCCTACTAGGTGGGATTAGCTACATGAATTAAAGAACATAACTGTGTTTTATCCATACCAACTCTTGAGAAAATAAGAGAAAACATAATGAGTTAAAAAACCATCTATTGGCAGATACAATTTACCTTAACGTTAAGGTAATCAGATATTGCATCCAATATAAATTGTATTTCATCTTCACGCGGTTCTGGAAGATATGTAGTACTAGAATCTGTAGTTCCAGCAATGGTTCGTCCCATCCATGGAAGCATGAAAACAACACGTCCATCCTGAGTTTTAGGAACAATTAAGCCCATTCCCTTAGGAGAATAGTAATCAGGAAGTGTAATATGTACACCACTGCTAGGAGCAATCATTTCTTTTGCATTTTTGTCGACCATTTTCCTTAAAGCGTCACAAAATGGCCCGCTTGCATTCACAATCACTTTCGCATATGTATCAAACTCCTCACCTGCATTTCAAAAAATAGCAAACAAATGTAATTAAAAGAACTATTTCTAAGTATCCACAATGCAAAGGTGTATCCAAGACCCTAGGTCAGAGGGTGCAGAGGGATGAGGGTGAGGTAACAATTAGAAATTAAAAAGAAAGTTACCGGTTAAATTATCTCGAACTCGTGCACCAATTATCCGTTGTCCAGCATCGTCCTTCAGTAAGGATACCACTTCTGCATGGTTCAGCACTGCCGCACCAGCTAAAGCAGCAGTGCAAGCAACTCCAACATTAAGACGTGAATCATTCATCTGCCCATCATAATAAACAACTGTACCCCTTAGGCTTCTATCCTTTCCCTCTCTTGCTAGAGTGGGAAAGAGCTCAACGGATTCTTTTGTGGAATAATATCTTGATAAGTGCAGCAGTTGTCTTCCCGCGACTAAATCGTACATTTTCAAGCCCGCCCAATAATACACTACTTCAAACCAGCTAAAACACGGTGTCATGCACGGCAGTGCATGGCATAGGTGTGGTGCATTTTCGATAACTCATTTACGCTCATCAAGTGCATGAAGTACTAACTTGTATTGTCCGTAGTCAAAATTGAAGACGGCTTTCTCCAAGTATCGAACACCTAAAAGTTCACAAAAACACTGATGTTAGAAAGGGGAAACAAGGGCTCAAGTATTAAAAACTCATTTTGACTAAGGTTCAGTTCAAAGCCAAAGGGTAAATAATCCAAATTCTAAACTATATGTAACATGTTTCCTCACACAAAAGCTCTTTGCCTTAAAGCCTGAGCAATGCATATATGCCCATTTTTCCATGTTCCGAAATTCAACTTTCCTCTAATACCATGTTAAAACCTAAGTCTCCTAAAAACAATGTTTTATGCTATTAGATGTAGGATTTTTTGCTAGAGTTGGATTAGAACAAGTTGCCAATCTGGTATATACCGAGTTCAACACAAGTTGGTGTTGCTGCATTTGCATATTTCCACATCACATTGTGCAGTTTGTATCATTTTCTTCGGGAAAGACTCATTTTCAAATACATCAGTTGTCAAAACACAATATTTTTAGGCACAAGTCAGATCCCAAAATGGACAATAATATGAAGCGCAGACACATACACCAAACACAATATGGACACCAACACAATCGACAACAATAATAATTTGAGAAAATGACATGATTTAATTTAATCGCAAGTGTATGTGAGTAGCGTGTCTATGTCAGTGCCCGTGACATTGTTGAACATACACTTACATGTGTCCCAAGTCCTAACACGTCTTCGATCATAAATATCGGCAGGGACAGATGCATGTTTTTATATTTATGGGTTTGTGCCTACACAATATTTAGAAACACTTTTTTTAGTAGTACTCCCTGCGTCCCTATATATAAACACTCATTTGACTAAAAATTTGTTTTTAAATATAAACCCCTTTTCAAATTGCTAGATGCATTTTTTTTTACTTTCCTAAACACCCTTAATTAATACTACTAACTTATCTTGAAATATGAAAAGTCAAATTTAATACACATACAAACAAAGGACAATTTGGTAATGTTAACACACAAAATAGACACAGTAATTGCAATAACTATTTTTCTTAAGAAACGTGACAGAAAAAAAAAAGGTACTTATATATAGGGACGGAGGGAGTATAATACCAATAGTTGACATTTTGACCTCATGGCCCAAACTTATCACAAATTATTTTCTCCCTTGGTCCACACCTATCATTATATATATCAAATCCTTTCTTGGTAATATGAATATTATCAAGAATTGAATGTTAAATCGAGTGGGAGATAGTCATTTAAATAATTGTTTAGTTATTTATATAGAGAAAGATATTTTTATTGATATTGAAAATGAGAAAATCATTCAAAATTTTCATAATATAAAAAATAGTAGAGGACAATTTTTTATAGGGAAATGCTAACGAGTGCTCTAGGGGCACTTTTTCTCTTTAAGAACTTTAAATAGTAAATTTTTATGAAAAATTGTGCATTTCATGCATCGAAAATTGAAATGTTAAACTTTTTCAAAAAATAATTTCTTGATTAAGAAACCTTAAAGAATGCCTTAGGACACTCGTTAGCAAGATTTTTTTTATATAGTGCCCCACTATTCAAATAGGCCGGATCCATCACTAATGTCGGTGCTACACGACAATATAGTTAGTTGTATTCGGTTACAAACATTCATATATTCACACATTCACACATGTTGCATACTCATACACACATAATCAAAACATAAATTAAAAAAATAACATGTTGATCTATTAAGCAGAAACTATATTATACGTACACAATTGAATATTTTAAATTTAAACTGATAAGTCATGGTAAACTCAAAACTATTCATCAAATGAAAATTGATTATCTAAAAACGCATGATTCATTCATTCATTATTATTTCATTGTATGTATTTTGACAACTTAGTAGAACATATCTCCATTGTCAAAACTCACCAAAGATCAGATGGGAAGGAATTTGAAATGATAGAAGTTGAATAAAAAAAATTGCATGAAAACGAATGACATCCAAAAATTAAACTAATGATGCCTAAAAACTAACAATAAATCATCCTAATGCTAACACTTCAATGAGAGCTATATTGGATTGTATTATCACATTAAGCTTAAGTGAGATTGACATCACATGTTCACCCAAAGTTGTAAGGTATTACATATGTAAACCATCTAACTTTTATGTTGCTCAACATCTACTCTTGCATCCAATGTGAAAATTTGACTGACACTCGACACATTAACATACTGCCATGTAGCAATTGCTCACAAACACCCTAAATTAACCAAAATACCCTCAACAATAATTAATTACCGTTCATGAAACTTTTTAAATCAGCTAAACCGATTTAAAAAGTAATTTACTAATTTTAAAAATGTCGAATGACAAATAACTATTGTTTTGCATTGAATGGTAGTTAATTTCCGTTCAATAGGTGCCAATGAACAATTTTTAGATGCTTAAAGAGCAATCACATAGACAAAGAGCAATCACATAAGTGAGAATAAAGCCGCATCTTCATCCAAAATTTTAAGGCTTAAGTATATGATTTTTTCATTTAATTATTGTGAAACTTCTACTCTTTTTATCCAATATTGTTGAGACTTAACCGACACTTGATAAATCATAATATTTTATCCCTTAAATATGACGAAATTCTAACTCGTGCTTGACACGGGTCCACATACTAGTAGCTATATATCTATCGGTACCGAAAAATATTAGGTGGCAAATAATTTATATTTACATTATTGGTACATAAAATAATCCGTTATATTAAATTAATATTGTGTGATACATGTATGCATATATCATTTTTATGAAAGGGTATAAATGTCATTTACTAAATATAGCTTATTCTTTCCTTTCATTTTCTGTTCACTTTTAGTATAACTAAACAATCATCAAATCATTTTACTTTCTACTCATTTTCCTCTTATTTTCTTTCCTTTAACTTTCTTTTCTCATCCAAACAAATAGGGACAACTAATTTTCGATATTAAGTGGCGTTGATTATGACAGTTGGATTTCACGTTCCTTAAAAAAGAAAGACAGTTGCATTTCACGTGAATTGGGAGCAGTATCAAATCACAAAAAGGGATAAATAAAATCACACAAAAAGGGATAAATAAAATCACACAAAAAGTTTGACCAAAAAAGAATACTCTTCCAAAAAGAAAAAATCACTCAAAACAGAAGGAAAAAAAAGTGAAAATCGCACAATAATAAATACTCTTCCAAAAGTGAAATAAAAAATAAGGCACATTATAGTAAACCAATAAAAGCGGAGAGAAAGAGGAACTTATCCTTTATCCACAAATAAATATTAAAAAAAAATAAAAATGAGATCACACATATTTCATCTAATTTAACCAAGACTTTTGGATTTGAATCTAAGCGTAAGACATACAACCTCGATAAGATTAATTTATCGTCCATTTGAAACCTACAGTGGTCGAAGTATTAATCTCTATATTTATTTTTTTACAAAAATAAACGACATTCATTCATTTAAATTGATAGAGTACTTTGACGCAATACAAACTCAAAGTCGTTAAAAGCAAAAAGGATAAATATGCAAACAAACTCAAACATTTATGTTAATAATATAAAATGACAAAATATCCATGCCTACAAATATGACCATATTCAATTCTCCAGATTACTCAAGATGTCTCCGAATCTGCAACGTTGACGACACAAAAATCATTGATTAAATATGCAGTTGCTCAAGCTAATCTTTCAATCGGAATCAAATAAACACTGCACTAAGGCGAAAAATAAAAACATACCGCACCAAGACAAGAAATCAAAATAAACAGTAGAGACGACTAAATCACAAAAACAAACAAAAAAAATTAAAAATATGTAAAAAAAATCATTTATTCAATTAAGATAGGGCAAATTCTATGGTACACTCACAAATTTGAGTGTACTGGTACACCAAACTATCAAATTAATATTAAAATAGGTTGTTTTTTGAAGAAAAATAATTGTTGTCAATCATTAACAATTACAATAATTAGATCTTATTTACCAAAAGTGTCGACTAAATAAAATTTACTTTTTTTTAAATTTTTGTTACATATAACAAAGAATATTGATTTTTTTTTTATAAGAAAATGTTAAAAATTTAATATGATTCTTATAAACAATGAAATGATGTTTTTTTCTTATAAAATGATGTTTTATAAAATATAAATATTGATAAATAACTCTTTATTTCATAAAATGATTGTTAAATTATAAATTTTTGAAGCAGGAGTACCGGTACATCTCAATTTATGAGGTGTACGATAGAAGTTCCCGAAAGATAGAAGGAAAAGCGATTTTAGTGGTGATTTCAGATGAAATTGACCTTAAACAAAGATAATGAGATTTTATAAAAAAAATATTAAAAGAAAGTGATAAAGTTGGTGACCGTTCATTTATCTAAAAACGTGGATTTGACATCAGCATTCCAAAAGAAACGGCAATTCATTTATTAGTCAACTACGATAAATACAATGTCTTGTGTTTGTTCATCAAATCACCACAAATTCAATCATCAAATAAACATAACATCATTGTATTGAAGAAGAACAAGAACAAGACAAAGATGTCTAAAGAAGATGTTTTCATTGGTGCAATTGACCAAGGAACAAGCAGTAGCAGGTTCATAATATATGATAAATCAGCTAAACCAATTGGATCTCATCAGGTTGAATTCACTCAGTTCTATCCACAAGCAGGGTAATTATGATTATGATCACCTCTTTTTTGTTTTTTTATTGAAAATTTTGATGGGTTTGTTGTGTTTTGTAGTAATCATGGATACACCCCATGTTTGTTTTTGTTGTAAAGTTATGTTTTTTGATCGAAAATTTTGATGAGTTTGTTGTGTTTTGTAACATGGATGCATCGTATGTTTGTTTTTGTCGTAAAGTTTTGTTTTTTGATTCAAAATTTTGATGGGTTGGCAAGTTTTGCTTTGTTTTCGTTGGACTGATCAGTCATTTTGATTCTTGAATGTGTGAGACGATTTTACTGTGATCCGTGAATGTAAACATTCCTGAATTTATCTTTTGTTAGTCGGTTTGATCCTCGAATGTGTATTGTTAGTTGATTTGGTCAGAGAAAGTGTCTTTAGTTAGTATAAAAGAGACAATTGAGGAGGCTTATGGATTTTGTTTTCATTGGAGTGAACTGTCATTTTGATTCTTGGATGCTTGAGGTGGTTTTACTATAATCCATGAATGTATCAGATTTACAAAAAAGTGCCAAAATTTGTCTTTTGATAGTCGATTTGATCCTCGAATGTGTCTAGTGTTAGTTAGTTCAGTCCATAAAAGAGACCCTTGAAGATGCTTATGTTATTTGAGAACCTAGTTGCCGTGCTGTAAAAAGATCCCACATTTAAACGCTGTATTTGATTTCACCCATCGATTTGAGATTGGTTGGTTCAGATTACACTTTCAGTAACAATCCCGACCATTGATTCAAGATCGAGCGGTTGAAATCAATAACAGCGGCACGTGCGTGTAATCCAAATGACACATCTATGGACTATAATGATAGTATACTAAAATGACTATTTACTCTTTTCATTGTAATATTTCGTTATTTTGTTGAAAATATTGATGGGTCGGTAATTATGGCAGCATCCTATCTTTGTTTTAATGGTAAAGTTTTGTTCTTTTGTTGAAAATTTTGACAGGTTTGTGTTTGTTTGTTGATTTGACAGATGGGTGGAGCATGATCCAATGGAGATATTGGAGAGCGTGAAGGTTTGTATTACTAAGGCAGTGGATAAGGCAACAGCTGACGGATTCAATGTGGACAAAGGATTGAAGGCTATTGGTCTCACCAATCAAAGAGAGACTACTCTTGTTTGGAGCAAATCCACTGGTGCTCCTCTTCACAATGCTCTTGTTTGGATGGATGTTCGTACTACCTCTGTTTGCAGGTCCTCTTTTTTTTT
>Ga0315913_1010298_pt1 | contig 10817 bp, 7 predicted proteins | sample MpolsnodulesMG_FD_207736 | JGI IMG/M metagenome (GOLD analysis project Ga0315913, IMG submission 207736) | Medicago polymorpha root nodule microbial communities from Los Angeles, California, United States - small nodules | ecosystem: Host-associated > Plants > Roots > Nodule | place: USA... | reverse complement strand
TTTGTATTATAGGATAGGAGACAGAAATTAATTACATATAAAGGCTAATTAATCCTAACATAATTACAATATAAAATACAATAATGAGATAATCACAACATATCGTAACATTATCCATGTGAAAATACAGACGTTGGGAGATATAATCCAACATGTCGCAATGATTGCCCTAGACTCTTGTTAATAGTCATGGCAAAAGAGACAGCTAAAGTGAACTGTCGTCTTTGAAACTTTAAAGGAATTCAGATGTTTGAAGGTGACAAAGATAAATGTGGTATAAGTACTTTTTCTTCAACACTACTACCATATATTACCTTACCCTCTAGCACATATTTTCCCATTCTAGTTATGATCAACCTTGTTCCATTGCATAAACCATTTTAAAGATCTAAATTCCTCAACAACATATAAATACTTTTTTTCCAACACTACTACCATATATTACCTTACCATCTAAATTCCTCAACAACATATAAATACTTTTTTTCCAACATATACTAAAAAGGCCTTTCAAAGAATGGCTGAATATATTTTAAAAATGCATAGGATGAAAGGATTTGGTTATTCCATTCAATCAAAAAAGAAAAAGGAGTTGGACATTAGAATGTATTGAAAGAGTTATAAAAAAAAAATGTCAATTTGATGAGTGTCTTCAGTAGCTTGTTTTAATTTGTGAGGGTCAGATGTTCTACAATATAATTAATAATTTTGGACGATAAGCGAGAGTTTTTTCAATGGTCACATCAATCCAATAAATGTTACAAAGTGCTTGAAGAGCAAGCTGATATATCTAAAGAACTCTTCTAATCTAAATGAAACATCTAGTTTATAAAACACAGTTACAAATCAAATATAAATATTCATTCAAAAAAATTGCTAGTTTGTAAAACAAACTCTTCATCGTTTTTTCCATTTAGCAGTTTCATGTTAAAATGGTAAAAAAAAAAATGGATTGTAAACATCTGAAATCTTGCACTTCAATTATCCTTTTCTCAAAACCTCACATTTTAATGTCGTCTGTACTATCTATAGGTGATAGATGTTGTAATGGCTACTGTCCAATACTCAACTGCTCTTGTCTTGCCAACAAATTACATGTCTTGGAATTATTTAATACAATTGAAACAATCAAAGATAAGAGGTCAAACCACAACTACTCTCTCCGTTTTTAAATACAAGCAAAATTGATTTTTTAGATTCATTCATTTAATAATGTATATGGTTCATATTATAAACCACATTCATCATTAAATGAATGAATCTAAAAAGTCAATTTTACTTATATTCTTAAAAGGAAGCAGAAAGAAAACACAACAAATTTTGTCAACTACTTGTTTACTGTAATACTAATAAAAATATTATTAAAGGAGTTACATTGGTGCCTTCTAAGCAATTATAAAGACTACTGTATCCCCTACCAAATCAAGTAGCTAACCAAGTTACCTAGATCAAGTAGCAAACTCTTTAGACCATTAATCAATAATTAGTGGTCACTACCGAACAAAAGTCCAATTTCTAAAAAAAATATTCAAACATATAAGAACCGGGAAACCATGAGATCACTGCAGCTACAATTAATATAGTATCTTTATCAGTAAAATCAAGGCAACTGATAAAGGTAAAAGAACTCCTCCCTCCGTTTCAAAATGAGTGTCGTTTTAGTCAAAAAATATTGTTTTAAAATTGTTACAATTAATAATTATTTTTTCCCAATAGTACCTCTTATATGCGCCAATAGTGCGTGAAACAACCTTAAACAACACTCATTTTAAAATGGAGGGAGTAATAAATTTAGATTCAGGAGATAGCCTATAAAATAGGGTAGTGCGCCTTCATCATATTTATTCTTATCATGGTTACATTATCAGTTTATCACCTCACCAGCTGATATTAGTCCCTTGCTGCAACAGTAGCAGCAATAGACTGAAGCCACCAGATGATGACAACGTCCGAACACTGAAAGTGAGTAAATAATTGACTTGACAGTCGCATCAAAGGGGAAGAAGAATTATCACAAAAGCTGCAATGAACTAATGTAAAACATGTAAGAAGAAAATTCTTGAGAAAACAAAACAAACCGATGGATAGAGAAAGCACACAGATATGAAGAGTTAACATTCATACGAAGCACACAGAAAGATAAAAAGATACACAAACTGATTCCACATTGGATAGAATGGAAAAGAGTAATTCAACCGTACAGGGATGGTTTTGCAAGCAGTTATGGTATTTTGTTCTGCATCAACAAAGAGGCTTCAATCAAGAATAGAGATAAATCAACAATCAAAATTAGAAAAGTGTAAACTTAACAAAAATAAAAACAAATTTTTCCAAACAAAAAGGGAAGTGACAAAAAACTCACCCAATATATGGAATGTGGGACACGTTCTCGAAGATTCACCTCAGCGGAACAACTTGGATATAACAGTTTGAGTTTTGGTAACGGATGACGGCGGTCACGCCTCTTGCTAGATCTGGGATATAATAGTTATCACTGGTTCGTTTGCCACAAAAAAATATTCTGATTTTGTAGAAGTTTCTTTTTGGGGTTGTTGATCTTGGCGAGCAAAAGCCATGAAAACAAAGTTGTTGTGATAGGCAAGTGTGACCTTTGATCAGAAAGATGTATTCTTTGATATTTTTTTTCACGGCTTTTGTGGGCATTTGAATTGAATTCATGGATGGTTTTTGTTCTTTAAAGGGAAAATTGTAGTGAGAGAGAGAAGGGGGATTGAAAATTGAATGAAGTTAGGGAGAGGCTGAATGGAAGATGACATTTGATGTTGGAGAAAAATGAGTCTGAGAGGGAGAGAGAACAAAAGGGAACGTATGGGGAGGGTCAAGAGATACATGTAACGGGTGGCGGAGCCAGGAAATTTACGGAGTCCGGGAAAAAATTTTATCGCAAATCCACAGCTGACGTAATATATAAATAGTCATAAATCGAAATAAAAAAGGTACATCATTTTATCAACAAAAGTACAATTTAAAATAGGGTTATTAATTGAAATTGACCATGTAATATACGCGAAGTCTGAAAAATTTGACTATGTAATTGTATTCTGAACATGTAATTCGAGATTTTTATTATTTATAACCCTGTAATATACGCGAAGTCCAAAAAAGCAACCAAGAGATTGAATTTTTTTCATGATTTCTTAGAGGCGAGTTAAAATTGTTAAAATATGGCTTTACACAGAAAAAAATTATAAATTTTCGACAAACGACAAATTAATTATGAATTTTTAAAGTGTTAAAAACTCAAAAAACAAAACAACGGAAATCTCGACCTATAAATCGAATTTTGAGCTCATTATTTGCAGAGACATCTATAAAAATACATAAAAAGGATCTGTAAAGTTTCATAACATTTCGAAGTCGTTTACATTTATTTTGATTTTTCAACCAACACGTGCAAAATTGAAATTTTGTTCCGAGTAAGCGTATACTCACAAGTCAAATTTAGTTCCCTAATTTTGTATGCATGACTAGAACATGATAAGAACTTTCACAATGAAATTTTGTAGTTTTAATGAGATACAAATTAATTATAAATTGTTTAAGAAATTCATAATTATGAGGGAATAAAAATTCATAATTAATTTATCCCTGGTCGAAGAAATTTAATTTTTTGTGTAAAGCTATATTTTAACGTGCTAAACATGTATGAAAAAAATAGTGAAAAAATCCAACATGTAGGTCACATTTTTAGACTACACGTATATTATAGGGTGGTCAAAAATAAAAAGAAATTCAAGTTACAATGCTAGAATATATGTTTTGTATTTTATAGGGTCATTTTTCAGACATAATGTATATTACAGGGTCAATTTGAACAATTAACCCGTTAAAATAAGAGAGATGAACCCGTCAATAGTGTGCTAAATAAAATTAGGAGTTAAATGTCTTTTCCGAGCCTATTTACGTGTGAGAATCTTCAGATTTTGTCCAAATTTTTCTATTTGTAAGTGTGTTAGTGGCCTATGAGGTTGGGTCTAATGTGCAAAAATTATCGATCGAGTGCGGTGAAACCGCACCTGCATGTAACTGCTTTGGAAATAGCCAAGCATGTGATGAGTATTCAAAAAGATGGGAATAAAAGCGGACGAGGACGTTTTGGTTTGCAATTGAAAAGCCAATTAATAGTGCTAAAACTAAGCCTCGGTTAATGCATATGAAGTAGAGGGAAAATAACAAATTGTAAGGCAAAATTTGAAATTCAAACTTAACAAATAGAAGGGGGGAATTTTTTTTAGGGTTATAGTGATAAGCAATTAATGCAGTAAAAATAGAGGGAAAAAATTAGATTAAGTGATAGCAAGATCTAATAAGCTTTAAGGATAAGTGATTATTATGATTTTTGTTACTTTAAAGAGGTCATTGACAACCGGAGGAGCCACATTGCCAACCTTATAGGCAAGTGCCCTCACTTTCATTTTGATTTTCTCTATACCACAATACAACATGTATATTTTTTTTTTTTATCCGAGATGAAGTGGTAAACCGCTGAAATTAAACTCACACACAACTGTGAGGTCCTGTTCGAACTCAGGTCATGACGTCCAGTCTTGCAATTTATGTTTCTTCTCAACCATAATGTTTCTTTTGATGAATTACTCCTTTTATTTATGAATAAAGCCATATTGTTTCGGTCCCTTATTCTTGACATATGTAATATTATAACTTCATAAATATAATACAAGATATAGCAATATATATAACCCATGAAGGCAATTCATTTCATTCACCCAAAGAAAAAAACCATCCATTTCTCACCATTGCTTTTGTTTTATTTTAATTTTAGAGAAAACATACTATGAAGAATAGATAGGTTTTCCTAGGTAATATAGAATTCCACGTAATGTGATTTTTAAAATACTTATTTTATTTTCGTAATTTTTGAGGTGTCCAATATATATTTTAATTAATTTAAATAAAATATAATTTATGTTTTCTATTTTTTATTATTTTTTACTAAAAATAGTAAAGGTGCATCTTTCAACAATTTTTTAGAGGTCTATATTAGATGCATCCCTTAATTAATGGAATAAAAAAACTCCCACAAAAAATAATTATAATATTTATATAATACATTCAAAAATTAAATATAAATTTACATGTAGATATTGTCACCACTACTCAAATTTATTGGCTCTGGTACTGATTGACAATAATATATTTTCTATGGTTGTTATTTTACTTGGTATTTTATCAACGAGTCTTCTTGATAGATTTTTATTATCAGAAGATTGGTGTACTCAACGGCCAAACATGATTCAGAGGGCTCTTCTTTGCGGCCTTTCTAACCATTGTCCAATTTTATTATCTATTTATGAGGAAAATTGTGGCATGTGCCCGCAACGTATGTCGAAATGTTGGTCAGTCCTTTCGGGTTATAGTTAGTTCATCAAGGATCAGTGGCTTTCGTTCCAAGTGTAAGGTTGGGGTGTTTATTTTCAGAAGGAAAAATTCAAAATGATTAAAGGCAGATAGAAAACTTGGCATCAGAATCATACTCAAAACTTAGAAGGCCATATTAGTGATTTACATAATCATATTTTTTCTCTTGATGATAAAGGTGAGGAGTACGATTTCGAGGTTGAAGAGGTTTAGGAACTACATTCTCTATCAGAAAATTTGTTTTCTTTGTCAAAAATTAATACCAACATGCAATGGCAAAAATCTCGAATAAATTAGTAATAAGAAGGTGATGTTAATTCTATGTTTTTTCATAAAATCATGTCCGCTAGGAAATGATCTAATACTATTGTTTCGATATATGTAAATGAGTCTCAAGTTAAAGGTGTTGAGGGTGTCAGAGGTGCAATTTCAACCGTTGTGCTACTCATTTTCGAGTAGGTTCAATGGTTAGGTCGGAAGTTGATAATATTATTTTTAAATCTCTTAATTTGACTTAGTGCGGTGATTTAACTATACCTTTTACACTTGACGAGGTGAAACAGGCGATGTAGGATTACAATAGTTACAAGAGTACTGGATCGGATGGTGTCAATTTCGGGTTTATTAAGGATTTTTGGGAGGACCTTAAAGGTGATTTTATATGTTATATTTCTGAATTTCAAAGGAATGGAAAGTCAACAAAAGGTATCAATAGTACTTTTACAACTCTTATCTCTAAGGTAGAAATCCCTTAAAGTCTGACAGATTTTCAGCCAATTTCTTTGACGGGGAGCTTGTATAAGGTGTTGGCTAAGGTGTTGGCCAACATATTGCGTATAGTTATGCAAAGTTTTATATCGGAACCTCAAAAATGAAGTTGGAGACATCTTGAAGTTGTTATGATAAAAATGAATTTCCCAACTTTGTGGCGTAAGTGAATTATGCAATGTGTTAGTACTGCTTCAACTTTAGTTCTAGAGAATGTGAGCCACGTTGATGAATTCAAATTTGAAAGAGGGCTCCATCAAGGCAATCCTCTTTTATCTTTCCTATTTTTAAGAGGTGTTGAAGATCTTAATATTATGATGAAAGATTTAGTGGATGGATTTCTTTATTCGGGTTACAAGGTAGGTCGAACAAATAATGTTTTGATTTCCCACTTATAATTTGTTGATGATACATTACTAGTGGGAGTCAAAAGGTGGGTGAACATTAGATCTTTAAAAGCTTTACATATCCTTTTTTAGGCAACATCAGGTCTCACGTTCAATTTCCATACGAGTAAGCTTGTTAGTGTTAATGTTCCTGATTTATGGTTAACAAAGGTAGCCTCGGTTGTAAACTACAAAATGATTCATTTACCTTTACTTTACGTGGGGTTACCTATTGGAGGAAAGTCCCGCAAATTGAATTTCTAGTATCCCATTGCTTCATTGAATAAAAACAAGATTGTCGGCATGAAGAGTAGAAACCTTTCTTTGGGTGGTCGGTGTATTCTTCTGAAGCCTATATGTTCTCTCTACCGCTCTATTTTATTTCCTTCTTCAAGGCTTCCACAAGTATCATTTTCTCTTTAAAATCGATTTTTAATTTTTTTTTGGGGGAGTGGGGGGTAAGTGAGAAAATTAGGAAAAACTCTTGGATTAATTGGGATAATAAATTTTTTTAAAAAATTACTTGATAAATGGCAGGTTAGGGGTAAGGAGGATTAGGGAATTTAATTTAACATTACTTGATAAATGGTGTTGGAGGTTAAGGGAGGAGATTAGGAGTTTATGGATTAGAGTGTTAGCCGCGAGGTATCGAAAGAAGGGAGGTTGTATTGGTGATGGTGGGAGACGAAGTTCGGGTAGGTGGAATAATTTGAATAGTATTAAAGGTGGGCGTTGTGCGGGAGTTGGAAGATGGTTTGACGATAATTTATGCTGGAAGGTGGGAGACGATGTTGATACCTTGTTTTGGTGGGATCCTTGGTTGGAAGAAGGGGTTTTGAAGAGTAGATTTAGTCTTCTTTTTTATCTTGCTAACAATAAGATGATGACGGTGGAGTATATGAACACTTTAGGATGGAGTGAGGATGGTGAGGCGTGGAATGGGAAGCGTAGATTGTTGGCTTGGGAGGAAGAACAAGTAAGGGAGTGCTGCGAGTTATTGCATTATTTTGTTTTGCAGGCTGATGTGGCTGACAGGTGGCTATGGCAATTGAACAAATCAAAAATTTACAATGTTTATAGTGCTTACAACTACTTGCTCATTATAGATCACAAGCTTACTACTAATCATACAAACATAATCAGGCATAAAGAGGCTCCTCTGAAATTCACCATTTTTGCTTAGCGACTTCTTCAAAACCGTTTACCAACATCATATAATTTAATCAGGAGGCGGGTACTTCAACCAAACGCCCAATTATTTGCGAGTGGTTGTGGCATTTTCGAGGATGTGGACCATCTTTTTCTATCTTGTGAGGTTTTCAGGAAAAACTAGTTTGATATTTATAACTAGTTAGACCTTAGTACTATTAATTCAGCATGTGTTTCGGATCATCTTCTACAATTTGAATCACTGGGTGGTCTCTCAAAAACTATTTGCTCAGTTCTTCACCTGATTTGGCTAGCTTATGTCTAGGTAATTTGGCTTGAAAGAAATGCTCAAGTTTTTCAACAAAAACGGAATACTATTCACCATCTTTATGAAAAAAAAATCCGCTTCAATCTTTTTGGTGGATGAAAGCAAACCACCTAAGTTTGTTTTCAATTATCATATGTGGTGGCTTAATCCTTTTTTGTGTTTGGGAGTAACTTTATAGTAAGCATTGTCTTTTGCTCTTTTGTTTGGATTCCTAGACTGTTGATATAACAAAAAATTTCCCCTAATCTTTTTTTGGGACTCCTTGTGATGGGAAGAGTCTAGGTGGTTTAGTTATTTTATTTCATTTTAGATTTTTTTTTAAAAAAAAAAACTTTAAGCAAAGCACTAGGAGAAGATTCAGCTTCCTTGATTGTGTTGAGGTAAGTGAATTGAAACCATCACAAAGGATAAAATTAAAGTTAATAGGAACCAAAAAAGTAGAGGAACCATTTGGGGACACAATTCCCTGAATGAATATCTCTCTAGAGCTAAAAGAGGAAGGAGACTTCGTAAAATTAAGACTGTCTAACTTATTCTCTAAGGCTCTGTTTGCGAGTTTTGAGGGGCTGGGAAGGAAAGGCTTAGGAGGGGAAGGGAATGGAAGGAAGGGAAGGGAGAAAGGAGGGAAAACCTTCCCCTTGTTTCAGAGTTAAAGAAACCAACAAAGAAAGGAGATGGAGGGCTTATGTGATAATTTTACTATTTTACCATTTTTTTTCTTAAAATCAATATATTGTGTTATACTTTGTAATTTATCTTGTAAATTATAATTGGAATTTTGAATTATTATGAGGACAAAATTGTCAATTTGTATGTTTAACCCCCCAAAAACCCCCAATTTGGGGGAACTTTAAAATTGGACAAATGAAACCCTTCAAAATCCCCCAAAACCCTTCCCTATTTTTTTAAAACTCTCAAACAAGGGTTTACCTCTCCATAAGCCTTTCCATCCCTTCCCCTCTCCTCCAAAACTCAACTCACAAACAAACCCTAAGAGAACTAAAAGAGGGTTTTATGGCCCCTTTAAGGCCAATATAATTTGTAAAGCTAAAAGGATCCATCTTTTTCAGCAACAATGGCGCCATTCATTGACAATAAACTAATATGAACCAATAATAAAAACAATGACAATTTTTGTGATGATCCAATGTCTTAAACCCAAGTCCCCAACAATGGCGCCATTCATTGAGTTGTTTTTAACGACATAAAAATAAAAAAATCAAAGTATCATATCCATAGGGACTCATGTGATACCAATATCGTCCAACAATCCAAATTGTTTTGAGTGAGAAAGTTAGTTAGTTTAAACATATTTTTCAGTCTTTTGTCGTGTATGAAATGAAACAAGAATAGAGAGATTGTATTGTCGAGATTAATCTTCCTTAACAAATCATCTAATTTCCTTCCTTAATCTATTATATACTCATCCTATTTATATTATAGCTTCACATGTCCCTTGTCGTACATTTCATCTATGGAAAACGAAGCAAAATTCATTGAATCAATTTCCTTCTGATGCTAAAAAATAGAAAATTGATTCAATGGTATATGATAGGACAATGTATGTTAATGAAAACCTAACCATGTGTCTAGGCATTAGAATATAGTCATGATCTATTTCAACCTCTTTACAAAAAAAATGGTGTCTTGCACTTTCTAAATCAAAAGTCATTTCTGAATACATGTCACAAGAAGAATTAACAACATAATTAAACCATCAATATAATGAAATAGAATTTGTATAGTCATCCGAATTAAGTATCTACCTCAAATTCATAGCAACTAGACCTAATCCCAACAATAAAGAAGACTAGTTATACATGACCTTATGGTAAGAAACAAGAAGAAAAGAGATTGACGTCGAAGTTGATTCCTTGTTCTCTTACGATGTAAATCTATCTCTCTCTCTCTCTCTCTCTCTCTCTCTCTCTCTCTCTCTCTCTCTCTATATATATATATATATATATATATGGCGGCGATTGTCGTTTCAAGTAGGAAATTAAGCCATACTTATTAAATAGGAAATAAAAAACAATAAAGTAAATAAAAGTGAGTAAATTTAGGGGAGTTTGCAAGTTTGATTTGATTACACAAAGCAGTTGAGATTTAGTAACAGTTTTTTGTTGCAAAACTTTAGTGGCGATTAGGATTGTACGAATCTCCTCTATTTATTGTTGGATTTAAGATAATTAAATATTCAGTTATGAGATAGGGTGTCTATTTATGTGATGAGTTTGTGGGAGTGTTACGTCCATCAGTTGTCAAATTGCTCCTACTGAATTCAATAAGGTTATAAGCGCTTGACAGGTATAGGGTTGTCAATCCTACATGGTGTTGTATGCCTATGTAAGGTTGTTAGAGTGGGACGTTACTCTCTTAGAGGTAATTGAAACATAAAAGAATTTGGATTCCTAAATTGTCATTTAAAGGCTCCAACTTCATCTATGATTCTTATAAGCGCATTAAATACCATTTCTTACGTAGTGGTTCTATAAACGGATGGCCATATGTCGTCTACCTCACCAAGGACAACGACTTAGATCACATGTTTCTATGTTCAACTTGATTCCCTAGGTATGTCACACTCCCCAGGGCTTCTAGAGGTATTCATACTTTTGCAAATAAAAATTAAATAGATCTCATAAAATAAATGAATAAAACACTTGAATCAAATTGATCCAACAAACAAATAGAGTTTTATCTTAGAATCCTACCCAATTAAGGTTTAGTTACTCATGGTAACTAAAGACAAATTACAAAAGAAATAAAACATACTCTAGAGACAA
>Ga0315913_1010295_pt1 | contig 10820 bp, 11 predicted proteins | sample MpolsnodulesMG_FD_207736 | JGI IMG/M metagenome (GOLD analysis project Ga0315913, IMG submission 207736) | Medicago polymorpha root nodule microbial communities from Los Angeles, California, United States - small nodules | ecosystem: Host-associated > Plants > Roots > Nodule | place: USA... | reverse complement strand
GCTATCACAACAATTCATCTTTTGTTCTTGGAATTCAATAGTGACAATTGTCTTTCTTAATAAAAGTTCTTCTTTTACTTTCTTGTTATTTTACTTTATGTTCTTCCTCTCCTCTTCTATGTCTACGATGATCATGAGTGAGTAGAGCCTTCTTGTCTTGGGATTGTTGGATAAGTCTAATGACGTAATCCTACCCAAACCAAGCCATAAACCCTAATTTTATATAAATATACTTTCTAATCTAATTCACCGTTTTTATAATGAATTAACAAATGCCAAACTCATAATGCGAAAGCAGAGGGTTAGTATTTGTTAATTCATCATCTCAAATATCAATTCATAATGCGGAAGCGGGGCTTTGATATTGGAACAAGTGAATTTAGACAAAGGTTGCGAAACATGAGAATAGTCTAACAAACCTTGAGACAAATAAAGTTTCGTTCTTCAAGGATTCTAATAGCAATCAACCATGAGAATAGGCGTGGTTGCTAGAGGAACACACTCACTGCACCTCGAAAGAGGCTTTGATACGATAAAGAGAAACTTGTCTTTAGAAAGTAGGTCGAATATAAAGTTATGGTTTAGGGTTTGTTTGTGAAGGATTCGTCATTACGATGAACCAATAATCCCGATGCGCTTTTTACTATTATTGTTTTTAACCTTTAAAAACCCAATCTCTACAATCAAACTTTCTGCTAATCATCTCTTAAAAGTTAATTAAATTGAACAACTCCCTGTTGGAACGATACTCTATTTTTACTACTTCGGTAAAACCGTACACTTGCGGTTTTGCTCATCAGAATGTTAAGGGGTTGGGTGGTGTAGAGAAGAGAAGGGAGATTAAATTGTTGGCGAGGGAGAAGGTGTCATCTATTGTGTGCATTCAGGAAACTAAATTACAATTTTGTGATGATTTTATTTGTGCTTCCTTGTGGGGAGCTCCGTCTCACTCTTTTTCTTTTTATCCGTCGGTGGGGGCCTCTGGAGGGCTCTTAACTATGTGGGATAGCAATGAGGTTGAGGTATGGGATTCTGCTGGCGGTAATAATTATCTGATGATTCATGGCAATTTTGTTAAGTCCAACGAAGAGTTTTATCTTTTTAATGTGTATGCACCGTGTGATATGTTAGCTAAGCAAGCTTTGTGGGATTGTTTATCTAATCGTCTGGCTCAGTTAGTTGACAAAAAGGTGTGTATTTGTGGGGATTTCAACGTGGTTCGGAATGGTGAAGAGCGACGATCTATTAGAAACAGCGTGATTGAGGTAGACTATGTCTCTTTCAATGGTTTTATAGATGATAATCTCTTAGTTGATTTACCTTTGCATGGCCGAAAATACACTTGGTTCAAGGGTGATGGGAAGTGGATGAGCAGGTTGGACCGTTTTCTTCTTTTAGAGGAATGGTGTCTGGAGTGGCCTAACTGTATACAGGTTGCTCTTTTGCGTGGGTTGTCCGACCATTGCCCGTTGGTGATGTCCATTGATGAGGAAAATTGGGGTCCGAGGCCAACTCACTTATTGAAATGTTGGCAAGACACACCGGGGTATAAACTTTTTGTTAGTGACAAATGGAAGTCTTTTCAGATATCAGGTTGGGGTGGCTATGTGTTGAAAGAAAAATTTAAGCTTATCAAGATGGCTTTGAAGGAGTGGCACGTATCTCATACTCTTAATTTGTCAGCAAAAATCACCGCTCTTAAGGAGAGGCAGGACACTATTGATGGTAAGGGTGAAGATGAGACGCTCACTAATGAGGAACTGTTGGAGTTACATGATATTTCGTTGAATATTCATTCGTTATCCATACTCAATACTAGTATTTGTTGGCAGTAATCGAGGCTCTCTTGGCTTCGAGAGGGAGATACAAATTCAAAGTTTTTCCATTCAATTTTGTCTTGCCGTAGGCGTATGAACTCTTTGGGTCCGATTATGGTGAATGGGGCTGTGGTGGAGGGCGTGCTACCAGTCCGTCAGGCTGTGTTTTCTCATTTTTCTAGTCATTTTCAAGCAATTCAGATGGTGCAGCCTACTGTGGATGATTTGCACATTCGGACTCTGACTTTTGCTAAAGGGGGCGGCCTCATTAAGCCCTTTTCGGTAGAAGAGGTTAAGGCGGCTATTTGGGATTGTGGTAGTTTCAAGAGCCCGGGCCCTGATGGTATAAACTTCGGTTTCATTAAGGATTTTTGGTTAGACTTGAAAGAAGACATTATGCGGTTCGTATTTGATTTTCACCGGAATTGGAAGCTGACTAAAGGTATAAATACCACTTTTATTGCTCTTATTCCTAAAGTTGATAGTCCGCAATCTTTAAATGATTTTCGCCCTATTTCTTTGGTCGGAAGTTTGTATAAAATATTGGCGAAACTGTTGGCAAATAGATTGAGACAGGTGATTGGGAGTGTTGTTTCAGAAACCCAGTCTGCTTTTGTAAAAAATAGACAAATCCTTGATGGAATATTGATTGCAAATAAGGTGGTTGATGAGGCTCGTAAATCCAAGAAAGAGTTGATGTTGTTTAAAGTTGACTTTGAAAAGGCCTACGACTCAGTGGATTTAGAGTATCTTGACTCGGTGATGGGTAAAATCTATTTTCCTAATTTATGGCGGAAATAGATCAAAGAATGTGTTACCACGGCTATTGCTTCTGTTCTTATTAATGGTAGCGTTACCGATAAATTCACTCTTGGTCGGGGTTTAAGACAAGGTGACCCACTTTCACCTTTTTTGTTCATACTGGCAGCTGAGGGGCTTAATATTATGATGAAGGCTATGGTTGAAGCAGAGTTGTTTCATGGGTACAAGGTTGGAGGGGGTGATTCGATGATTTTAGCCCATCTGCAGTTTGCTGATGACACCTTGCTTTTAGGTGAAAAAAGTTGGGCTAATGTTCGTGCTTTGAGGGTTGTGTTAGTTCTTTTTGAGGCGGTGTCTGGCTTAAAAGTTAACTTTCACAAAAGTAGTTTGGTTGGGTAAACATTGTTGCATCCTGGTTGAATGAGGCCGCGACCATTTTGCATTGTAAAATGGGTAATATTCCTTTTGTTTATTTGGGGTTGCCTATTGGTGGAAACCCACGGAGGTTGTCTTTTTGGGAACCTGTGGTTAACCGTATAAAATCTAGACTGTCTGGTTGGCAAAGTCGGTTTCTCTCCTTCGGTGGCCGTTTGATTCTTCTAAAGTCTGTCTTGACCGCTCTACATGTCTATGCTCTTTCCTTTTTCAAGGCTCCATCAGGTATAATCTCTTCTATTGAATCTCTTTTGATTTTTTATTTTTTTTGGGGGGGATGGTGAGGATCTTAGGAAAATTTCTTGGGTAGGATGGAGGTCTGTGTGTTTACGAAAGGAGTACGAAGGGTTGGGGGTTAGACAGTTGAAGGAGTTTAATGAGGCGTTGATAGGGAAGTGGTGCTGGAGGATGTTAGTGGATAGAGATGGGTTGTGGTACCGTGTGTTGGCGGCGAGATATGGTGAGGAGGACGGGAGGTTGGGGGCCGGAGTGGTTCTACATGGTGGTCGGAGATTATGAAGATTAGGGATGGGATAGGGGGCGGTGATAATGGTTGGTTTCCTGAGAGTGTGGTGCAGCGGGTGGGTGATGGGGAATCCACTCTTTTTTGGCATGATCGGTGGTGTGGTGATGTTGCTTTGAGGGATCGCTTTAGCAGGTTATTTGATTTAGCTTTGAATAAATCAATAACGGAGTGTAGGTTATTACTGTCTGATGTTTCCTTACAGCCTTTCTCTTATGATGTTTGGCAGTGGTTGTTGGACCCATTCGGTGGCTATTCTGTTCGTGGGGTGTATGATATGCTCACAACTCAAGAGAATCCTCAGGTTTTGCAGAACAACGATTTAATTTGGCATAAACAGGTTCCCCTAAAGGTGTCAATTTTTGCTTGGAGGCTGATCCGTGATCGCTTGCCTACCAAAACAAACTTGGTGTTGCGTGGTGTTCTTGATACCGAGGCGTGTCAATGTGTTTCAGGGTGCGCGGTCAGGTGGAGGATGCTCGTCACTTGTTCTTGTTGTGTCCGTGCTTTGGGTCGCTGTGGCCTTTAGTGCGGTCATGGATTGGTTTCGATGGTGTTGACCATGATGATATTGCTACCACTTTATTCAGTTTACTAATTATACAGGTGGTTCGAAATCCCGGAGATCCTTTATGCAGCTTCTTTGGCTTCTCACAGTCTGGGTGTTATGGAATGAAAGAAATGCTAGATTATTTAAACAGAAAGAATGCTCTCTAGTTCAACTATTAGACAAAGTAAAATACCATTCTTTGTGGTGGCTGAAAGCCAAAAAGGCTATATTTGCTTATGGTGAACACATGTGGTGGTCTACTCCTTTGTCGTGTTTGGGCATTAGATAGATTCTCTTTGTATGTTTTGTGAACTGCTTCTTTTCTAGTGGTCTTTTTGGCACATCTTGTGCTGGGGAGATTACTATTGCAGTGTTAATATAATTCTATTTTTGCTTGTTCAAAAAAAAAAAAATTAATTTACTTGAAGGAGACATTAATTATTAATTTATGTTCCCCATGATTATGAATTTCTTAAACAATTCACAATTAATTTGTTCATGGTTTTAAAACTCTAAAATTCAATAGTGAACGTTCTTATGATGTTTTAACCATACATACAAAATTAGGGTAGAAGATTTGACCCGCGAGTATGTCTACTCAAAATAAAATTACAATTTACAAGTTTTGGTTGAAAAATCAAAATAAATCGAGGCATAGTTGAAATGGTGCGAAACTTTATAGATTTTCTCTATATCTCCCGAGAAATTTTGTAGCGAAGGCCTAGTGAGCTATTGTATGTCCAATTAAAATCATACGTGGTCAGAAAAAACCGGGTTGATGTTCCTATAATTTTTTGATATAGTAGTTAGTCAAACAATTATGAGCAATGCTAGCCACAGTCGCTCAACCACTCTCTTTTGAGTACTTTCCCAACCATTGGGCCACGTGGCTTACCTTTTAAAAAATGCAAAATTTGCTTACCGGCTTACTGGCTCTACCGGTTTAGAAACATTGTCCTTTAATTAAAAAATTAAAAATCTTTATATATCTAAATGTTAAACAGTGTTGTAAGCAACCCTGATTAACCCTAATCCCGCCCTTTTTTGAGGGTTTTGAAAAATATTTATGAAAAAAATCTCTACAAAGATTCGAACCCATGCCATTTTGGTTACTTTAAAGCATTTTAAATGCCAAGCCATTTGCTATTTTTGTGATATCATTTGGCTTCCACAACATGATATCTAATATTAAACTCCCTTTTCAAAAAACCAATTAATTCCTTTTCCTTTTTTTCCAAATGGTTTCGTACCCTTTTTTCTCCTTATACTTATATATGAAACTCTACAAAACTCCGTACATCGTACGGGTTAAAGTCTAGTTAAAAAATAAAGAAGAAGCATATCCTTCTGCAACACTGGATTCAATTCTTTGTCTATCTCAGACTCAACACCAGATCTGAAAAGTCACTATTCTATCCTCCTACTTAAAAAACATTCGCCAAACTTAACATACATCATTCAAACATGGAATATCAACCCATTTTAGAAACGACTCACAACCATGGTGTTTGTCTTTGACAACAACAACAAACTCATTGAAAAATCCATAGATCTTTGATGAAATTAGAAGGGGGTTATGTGGAAGAGAATGGATTCGTGAGTGTAGATAATGGATCTTTGATTTCTAGAAGAGAGAGGGTATGTTGTTGTTGTTGTTATCACAATCGATGGATTTGGAATGTGTTGTTTTTATAGGTTGTGAGTTTGTTGTTGAGAAGAGAAGAGAAGATAACATATTAGAGAGAGTGACGAAAAGAAGAAAAGGAAGATAGATAGATGAAGAATTTGATTTGATGTTGTTGCTATTGTTGTGTTGTTGCCGTGTTTGGGTTGTCTTTTAATGAATTGGTAGGATTTTTAATTTAAAAAAAATCTGGGTTTGTAATGAACAAGTTGATGAATTTTGTGTTTATTGAACAAGTTAATGTTGTTGCAGCTTTGGGCGTTTGAGCAACATGCTGAGTGGAGAAGAAAGTTAATTAAAAAACTTTATATTTTAATTTATATTAAATAAACATCCGGTTGCATGTTGGAGCATGGTTTCATTTGAATGATGTGGACCAATAGAAAAGCTATTGTTCAAAAGAGAGTGCTTGAGCAACTGTAGATAGCATTGCTCAACAATTATATGAAATCAAATGGACAAAAAGGTTCCAAGGCATTGGCTAAATTCCATGAATTTTGATTTCGCTCTATCTAGCATTATCTATATGTTTATAGAGGTTAAAAAAAAAACAATTCAAAGATTGATTTTTAAATTGAGATTTTTCGTTGATTTGTTTTTTTAGATTTTTGCGTTTTAAAATTCATTATTAATTTGTCTCTTGTCATAAAATTATAATTTTTTGCGAATAAGACGAAAGTTATTGATAAAAAAAGAAAAAAGATTGAAGTTAAATAAAAAGAGAATTTCTGCAAAATATTATCATGTATGAAAATATCATGACATATATATCAAATAAAAATCAAATGCGAAAATATCATGTCAAATATATCAAATAAAATCGTGCTAGGGTTAAAAAAGAGTTGGAGACATAGTATAATCACTTATTATGTGCCATTAGTTAAAAAAGAGTTGGAGACATAGTATAATCGACTTTTCTACCGAGGCTATCAATGTTTTATGGTTATCTGGGTTCTTCCTTTATAATTCCTAATTAATTTTAACTTGCTGTCAATGTTTAATTTGTGACCCATTAGAATTAGACTCTAACATTACCCTGCATATAAATTCATAATTTATAGCTAGCAAGTTATGAATTAGTGTAAATCACTAAAATATGATTGGCCTCTTGCTAGCAGTAGCACGTTTATAATTATTGATTTTAATTTTTTACTCCATCAAATACTACAGATCCTTAATTTTTTTTTAAGATGTTAAATTTGTCCACCTGAATTGCCACTGGACAATATTTGCTACAGATCCTTATTCTTAGCCAATAATCATTGTACTATTGATTTTAAATGATGACTATCACAAGTTTTACCATGTGTAATCACATTTTTCAACTGTTCTTTTTCCATTTTTTACTTAGTTCAAATTAAATGTCGACATATTAAATTGAAATTTTATGGTCTTATATGAATTTTACATATCACATAAACTTTTGCAGATAGTACTCCTTGTATGGATATGTGGACTCTATGATAAGAGAGATAAAGAAGGTGGCAGCTGCAATTGACGTTGTTACTCTAGAGTGTAATTTTTCAATAAGTTAGAATGAGATATTGTCTAGCAAATATTTGGGTTCCTTTTTAGTTAGAATCATTTAATTCTGAGTTAGTAAGTTTTGAGTTTGCTAAAAATTTATAAAGAAGGTGAAATTTTACTTTACCCCTTAATTACGAACTCTAGGCGAAATACCTTTCTTGCTTTTCTGTACTAATTTGAACATGTACTTCATGTTTGATGCACGAACTCTTATCGAGATGTCTGACTCACTAAGCACATAGTGCAAATGATAGATTAAAATTTCCCAAAAATAAGTATAAAAACTAAAATATTATGCAGTTCTACCAAAACCAAAAGTGAGGACTTTGAATTACGATCTGATTACCTTCATGCTCAAGACAATTGGGAATCAATATGGTCTAAAGACCCAAATGACATATTTTTCTTATGCACAACGTTAATTGTTGTATAAAGAAGAAAAGCAAGCACAAAGAAAATGGCAATAGTATTTTATTTTATTTTATCAAAAAAATAAATTGCAAGTGATTCAATCTACCAAGTTCATTTTTAACGGTGTGTTGATATGTTTAAGTTTTTCTTTATTTGAAATAGAATGAATTCGTTTATATTCTCCATTTTATTTAAAACGTCGTATAATTTTGAAAGGAGGGAGTACAATGATGAGGAACGAGGAAGGTGTGGGTGGTCCCATTAGTGAAGAGGAGGCTAAACAGTGAGTGATGGTGTGGATCTTGCCGGCTAAAGGATATGGTTGAAGATTTTTTAGTTTGTAGAAATTCGATAAATTTTTGGGAGAAGTTCGCGTCGTTAAGTGAATCTTGACAAAAAAGACTAACTTGCACCCTCGGGCGGATCCACACTATAACTAAGTGGCTATAGCCACACATGATTATTACCCATTTTTTGTTTTGTTTGCTAGTCCTCAAAATAATGATTATATACTATGTATGTTGCACATATATCACATTACATTCTATGGTCTAGCGGCAGAGGCGCTTTTATATTTATATTTTTGTATATGTCTTACATGTCTTGGGTTTAACTCCCAGCAACCTTCATTTAGTTTTTATTAATTTTAAAAAGTCTGTCATAAAATTGCCTTGCAGCCTGCAGGGATCAAACTTGCATCAAAAGGGTGGAGGATACACACCTAACCGCTTAGCCATAGTGTTGAATCTATTACTGTTTAGCATCATTTTAATATACAATTTATAAACCAAAGATAATTTAGCCACTCATAACTACATTGTATGGATCTGCCCCTGCTTTGCACCAACAAAATTTATTTTAAGCGTGTCAAATGTTGTATTTGATTTCACTCTTTTTAAATAAACTAAAACTTGTCACATTTTTATCTCGTTTTATTCTATTTTGCTTTCAGCATGCGCACAATATTAAAACAAGTCACAAAACTCATGTTTCGTTTTGTTTTGTCATGTTCTAATCTATTTACCAAATGTTACTATGGAAATAGTACAGATCATTACAAGGATCCTTGTGTCAACCTGGTCATATGCTAATAGATTGTATTGGTTTTTCATATATGTAAATTATGGCTCTTGAAGTCATTTCTATACCAATATACTTTCACAATAAAAGGAGATAGGAAAATGAACATACATTAACATTACCAAGAAAGAAAGAAAAAGAGAGAGAGAGGACATTACACAAATAATTCTTTTGGTACGTAGCAGCTATTGCACAAAATCTAACCTCAAGTGAAAAATCAAGTGGTCGAATTGGCAAACCTATAAAATAGTATGTTACTAATATTGAACCCACCACACATAATATAGCCCTTCAAGTTCAAACAAGCCAAGAGTCTAAAATCACTAGAAAACCAAACAAGGTATCTAAATACAAGGAAGAATGATGCATATGACACTACAAGATGGCTCCCAAAGTTGCCAATAAGCTAGGAATGAACTCATAACAGTGAAGTAGAATGAATATATTTAGCAAAAAGAGAGGCTTAGAGGGCTCTCGCTTTCACAATGTCCAAGCTCATCTCACTTGGATCAGTTGCTTGCAGTTCAACTTGAATGCCATCCAATTCTCTCTTGAATCTATCCTTGGAACTTGCATACACCATCTTCATCCTCACCCTTGACGTATCTGGCGACCTACAACGGTACATAATCAACGCAATGATTAACGCTTGACTTAGATAAAGTGGTGGCTCTCCGCAGGACCATGTGGTGGACAACCACACATGACCCTATTTTATGTAGCATTTTTGAATATATGCAGATATTTTTCTAAAACAATTAATTGTTACCGATCTTATAGAATGTTATTAGTAGTGTAGCTAAAAGTAACAATTGATCTAAGTATAATTGTGCATGTCAAAGAAAGAAGTGCAAATTTGTCTATATAATTAAGTTACCAAGCGACAAAGTAGATCTTGCTTTTCTGACAGTTCTCATTGGTTGTGAAATCAAAATCATAAACAGCATAACGACACTCATCTGCAGGAAAACTAGCCATAAAATCATCATAACTGTCCGAGGGCTCGCCTAATTTTTCGACCACAACTTGTTGTTCTTCTATTTTGAACACGATGAACCGGTAGCTCCTCTTTGATTTAAGCTCTTGAAACCTCAGTTTGCAATCATCATGCACAGCCATTCCAGACGCTGCGTTTGCCTGCCATAAAATTTCAAGCTATCAACATAAGTCTCCAATCATTAGACTAATAATAAAATTAAGGAAAATGCTGAGTGTCACGACATAAATCATTCTGTTTACATCGTGAATTAATATGATTAATGATGTTTGGTGAACAAAAGCTTCATCATGGATCAGGCAATAAATGTTTGTTTTTGCCCAAGTCTAACGTAGGCTAGGTCATGTGTACGTGTCGATTAGACTGACCTATTCCCACCCTAATCATAAAACAAAAACTATTGGTATAGCAAAATAGTGAAAGAAAGGACATGAGAAATCATACCATTTTGTCAGCAATGAGAAAGAAGCACCCTGAGAAATGAAATGTTAATGAATGGGAAGTAAGAGGGAAATGGAGAATGAAAAATTGGAGCAATAGAATAGACTCAATGACAACTATGGAGAGAAAATAACGAATGAAGATCCTTGTTTTATGGACCACGAGAGGTGGAACTTTGACAAGACTAAGATAGTAGTTGAAGAATAGAACTATAGGGAGAAATTAATGGATGTATGTGTTACAATCTATTTTGCTTCCTTTACAATGTATCCACACATTTGTTTCATGCTTCCACGTTTTATTTTTTTTACAAACATGCTTCCACGTTAATATCTTTCTTTTTGTTATCTATCGAAAATTCAATAAGCATAAGCTATGAAGCCCAGATACATGATACGATACGGATACGATACCGCACCGACACGTCAATACGAAAAAAATTTAAAGTTCAAAATACGATACGGCTGTGATACGTCAATAAAAAAATTAAATTTAAACTACATATTAAAACTCAAAATACAAAATATGGACTAAAACTCAAAAGCAAAAAAAATTGGCGCAAAACCTAAACCAAACAGACATAAAAAAACGAT
>Ga0315913_1010293_pt1 | contig 10821 bp, 7 predicted proteins | sample MpolsnodulesMG_FD_207736 | JGI IMG/M metagenome (GOLD analysis project Ga0315913, IMG submission 207736) | Medicago polymorpha root nodule microbial communities from Los Angeles, California, United States - small nodules | ecosystem: Host-associated > Plants > Roots > Nodule | place: USA... | reverse complement strand
CCCCCCCCCAAGGGAGGGCGTGTTTTGGTTTGGGCATATGTAAAAGGGCCTTAACTGTTTGCTCGGTCCAAAACATAATATAAAAATAATATTAAAGGTGTTCCAGATCAGCTATAAGCCTAATAAAGCAAGGCCTCCTAAGATGGTGAAGGAGCACATGAAGTCTCGTGTGGATCACCGCATAGGAGTACGCATTGAATCTATCTCCATCGTCTACGTCATCACCAGCATCCTCCTAAGATGGTGTCGCACTTCGTAGGGACCGTTAGTGTTCTCTGCGCCTATATAAGGGTGATTCGACGTCACCTTTAAGGTACACTTCACCTTTACTAACATTTTTTAAATATTTATTAGTGACAAATATTTCTTCTATACTTTTTTTATATACCTATACCTATACTTGCTATATATAAAGAAAATAACATATTTTGCCTCTTTTGAAATGATTTTTTCTCTTTCCAAAATTACCCTCAACTTTTAATACAAATAACACATACTAGCAAATAGATAAGAGTAAATTTAAATATTAAAATAAAAGTGTAACAAACATGATATAAATATATATTGTCCAGTTTTTTTTCCTTTATCATAAAGTGTAACAAACTAGATGAGTATGACTATACATACTTTTTCAATATCTCAATTATACCCTTAAACAAATTTTTTTTATAATAAAGATTGTTGTTGGTGTCATTAAAAAAAACAATTTAGATTAACTATTTAAGCCTATTTTTAGTTTTAATCAAAATCAAAATTTCATAAAAAAACATCATTCATAATTTTCAAACGTTAACGCAATAAAAAAAGCGGAAAGACAGGCACATGAGTACTCGTCTTTTCGCTAGTTATATAAAAAAGGAATACATGGTTTTTGACCTAGCTTTTTCACATCGAATTATACTCTTAAATAAATTTGACTAAAAGAATGCTGTTTTATTGATATCATTTAAAAAGATAAACATGTCTATTATACTTGTTATATTGCTAGTATCATTGAAAAATAATAATTATAGTTTGTTACATTAAGAAAGTACAAATTATTTGTATTGAAAGTTGATGATAATTTTGAAAGGAGAAAAAGTTAGCAAAAAAGAGTCAAAATACAATATTTTCTTTATATATAGTATAGATATAATTTAATCAAAATCAAAATAATTTTGATAAAAATTAATGTTTGTAATTTATATGTATTAACATTATAAAAAAAAACAACGAACACTGAGTGTGCTTCTGAACGTAAATTTTGTAACAAAAAATAGTTAAATATGTTTTTGGTCCTCTATAAATATACCAAGTTTTCGTTTTATTATCTATAAAAAAATTATTCCATTTTCAGTTTTCAAAAGTTTTCAATCTTCACTTTTGATCCCTTGTATTAAGCAAACTCATATGTAAAATGCATATTTTTGAATAAATTTTTTATAATATTATAAGAATCTCTAAAAAATTAGAATTTTTTAACAAACATGAATTAAATATGAATTTTTATATTTTATGTGGTGAAAAATTCATATTTAATTCATGTTTTATTAAAAAAAATATATAATCTTCTTTTGAGAGATTTATACAATATTCAACGCATTTTTGTATAATTTAATTGAAAAATATATAGGCTACGAATAAATTGATTTAAAAATAAAAATCAAAAGTATTGGTTAAAAATTTTATAAAGATTAATAGTCGAAATAAATCTTAAAAGGATTAAACCGAAAATTTAGAATATTTGCTTTAAAAACATAATTAACCACAATCAAAGTGACTTATTTATATTTAATCGTGAATGAAGGATAGGGAAGTAATGAGTAAAGGTGAGTGAAAAAAACAAAGTTAAGGAAAGTTAAGGAAAGGATAGTATCTCCGAAAGGGGGTAAACGCGTTAGTAAACCTTAGTCAGTCACCGATACGCTCTCTTTCTCTCTTCGGTCAAAATCGCTTTTCTTCTTCTTCTTCTTCTTCTTCTCTGAAACCATGACTAGCTCCTCAAACTCCTCTCGCAAGGTTTGTTTCTCCCTTTTCATCTCTTCCTTTTTTTTTAATTCTATTTTGTTCAAATTTCTCATTCATCTCTTCCTTGTTTCAGAATCTCAGTAAGATTGCCTCCAATAGGCTTCAGAAAGAGCTCGTTGAATGGCAGATTAATCCTCCTGCTGGTTTCAACTACAAAGTCAGCGATAATCTTCAAAGGTATATATCAATGCTACACAATTTTTATTTATTTTTTTCTATTAAAATCAATGTGTATTTGATGTTTTACTTTGTTTTTTTTATAAGAATTTTTTAAATTGGTGATATGGGTTTTTTTTGCTAATGGGTCTGGGATTGTTTTACCCTTTTCAAGTTTTGTTTTTTAATTAGGTTTTTTGATTTTTTATGGTTCAAATTTGTTAATTTGAAAGAAAAAAAAATTGACATAAATTGGACAAATTAAATGGTTAATACAATTCAAATATGTGGTTAATTACGTTTAGGGGATGAATAATGAATATAACATATAACAAGGTATAACTCGTTAAACATCTATCAAACACATTCAACCATGAAGCACGAACTCGGACTTTGGACACGACACATACACGTCACCGATAATAATTTGAGAAAATGACATATATAACCACATGTGTTGGTGGGAGACACCCACTGATTACACCTTCACCTTTGATCAGTAGTGTCAGTGCTGAAGACCATCTAACTACAATTTTGAATGTTGCTGACCACAATATTCAAGTGTAAATTTGATCACAAAATCATAATTGATGAATATCATGTATGTTTGAACACAATTTTGATGATTAATGGATATATCTGTATATTTGAACACCTGGATGTTGTGGTTAACAACATTCAAAATCATCGCGGTTAATTCTGTTCTGTTGGTTTATGAGTTCCATTACTTTGTTTTATTCATTAACCATACACTGGACATGATTAACTACATATTTGGATTGTGTTACTGTCAACCATCCAAATTGATATCAAAATTTGATTTCAAATGTCAACTTTGCGTGTCAGATATCATTTTCCTTACGGTTATTGACGGTTTGTTATTTTGGTTCTCAAAGGTGGGTTATTGAAGTGATTGGAGCTCCTGGGACACTTTATGCTAATGAGACCTACAAGCTTCAGGTCGATTTCCCGGAGCACTACCCAATGGAAGCTCCACAGGTGTTTAATAAGCCATTGGTTAAGGATTTTCTTTACAGTTTTACCATCTTGTGGTTAGTTTTGCTGTGACTTATGTTTTGGATGATTATTCGCAGGTCATATTTATGAATCCGGCCCCAATGCATCCCCATATCTATAGCAACGGGCATATTTGTTTAGGTACGCAGTATGCTATTTACTTTGTTTCAGAGGATAACAAATCTTTAGAGGTCAAAATTTCTTAATTTTGCATTATTAATAATATCTCATTAGAGTTCAAAGGGAAGGTAGTGTAAATGTAAAATAATTTATACTGACATCGATCATATCCACCATTCTGTGACATGTCCACTATTGTACTGCAACTTGAAATTAATGGTATGAAGTGGCAGAATAGTGAACTGTCATTGGATGTCACCGTACCATTATCGACATCGACAGTTCATGTCTATTAGTCTCAACTAAAAATCAACAGATTTTAATATGATGCCAAAAAATTAATCTATATTAAAAAAGAGATAGAGTCAAAATTTGAAAAGATCGTGTAAAGTTTTGTTGTTTACTTATCCTGTAAGATGTTCTTGTTACCTTTTTCACTTTGTCTCTTTCTTGGTGGGTAGCACAGCATTTTATTGCTCTTTTTTTTTTGTATTCGTTAGTGTTTATTGGTTTTAAAGATGAGCTTTTCTGCCATTCATATTCTGGCACTTCATTTACTGTTATTGTGTGATGAATATTTCTTCGTTGTTCATTGTGGTTGGTTCCCTTCAAGTCATCATATTCACATCTATTACTTCTTGCTAAAAATTGTTAGAAAAAGCATGGCAAATGACTTTGAATATCCAAAGGCATTGCTCAAGCTAAAAGATTTTTTTTATCTTACAACTAAGACCGACAAAGTTGTATGCAACAGAGTGTTGCGGGATACAAATGTCAACATGAGAATAAATTTAGTTTAGCAGCGATGAGAATGATGTGCCCCATGAGTGGAAATACAAGGCGAGTTAAGGTTAGGAATGATAGCATTATTATAGAGAGAGAGAGTTGAGGTAGCACCTTTTATAGAAAATAATGTTGAATCTCTACTTAGAAGGTTTGGGCATGTGTGAAGGAGACGGTAGTTTCTGTAGTATGGAGAGCAAATTTTGATGGAGGGTAGCCCAATTTTTAGGTAGAGGAAGACTATTTGGCGAAACTATCAAGAAAGACCTTGAGGTTAATGGTTTGAGTTTTAACTACTGACATGATTTTTGATAGAACATTATGGCGTCGTTGGATCTAAGTAGGCAACTCCAACTAGTGGGATAAGACTTGATTGTGGTTACTGTTGAATATGTTGGCACTATGAATTTGAAGGGAACCTGAGAAGGAGATATTAATGCTCTGATAGTCTGGTGTGTGCGCTAGGAATGGTTGAAAGTTTGTATGCAGAGTCTCACATTTCTTCATGCAAGCTTTTGTTTATGTTTCTATGCCTGAAAATCTTGTTTGCAATTTTCAAAACATCTAAGCATTTGTAGTCATATAAGTGTCTTTGAAGTTGCAAGGCCTAAATTTGGAGAAATTATTATGTACTGTCAGAATGATAAACCCAACCATTCGTAGTCATCTAACCAATGTATTTTGATTTTGATGCACAAGTGTTAAGTTTAGTTTCATTATTACAAAGTTGTGTTTTTATCAGCTGGAGGTATTACTCTCAGAAACCATATAAATTTCTCTGGAATTTTGGCTCTTAGTTGATTCTCTTGTTTTCTCTGTTTCTTCCTATCTATTCAGGGAGGAATTGAATGGTAGTTATCGCTGCAAAATATTTAAAACTTTCCAAATGAAATATTGATGTTTCATAAGATATATCTTCCATGGTTGGTCAAATTTTATTGAAGAGTTTCTATCTGTAATTTTTCTAATATTAAGAGATGGAATTTTTCTATCTGTGAATTGTTAGTGGTTATATCCTTCGTTCAATCAACCCCTTCTCATCTAGATATTATGAGTGGAATCAGTCATTTTATTTTTTTATATGGTAGCATGTAGCATGGGCAAAGTATCCTGTTTTTGAAAATAATTATCTTGGTGGTTAATAATCCGGAACTAAATTAAGAACCATTAAGTTTTGTCTCGAAATTAAGAACTATTATGCTGTCTCCATCTCCTTGTTAGTATCGGTGATACATAAATTACTTCAGCTTTAAGCTTTCCATTTTGTGAATTTGATGATTAGGGATATTTACCTTGTCATAATAATAGATAATAATATTCTCATTTGATTCTTTTTGTTATGAGAAGATCATTGTAATTTGATTGGTTTTTGTGTATTATACTGGAAAGCAGCTCCAAGTAATAACATGATTGATTAGGGCCTAATATTTAGCAGTAAGCTGATGTTTGATATGCTTTATGAAATTATGCAGATATATTGTATGATTCTTGGTCCCCTGCCATGACTGTTAGTTCTGTATGCATCAGCATTCTCTCAATGCTTTCAAGCTCACCCGCTAAGGTGTGAATCTATTGTACATATTGTGTGTCCTTTTGTTTTTTCCGTATAATTTCAGTATCTATATACACATGCATGAATACGTGTGCATCTTTTGCTGTGATGTATCATCCAGTGGTTTTATATATCAATTTACTTAACAACTCTGACTTGATCTCTTCTACAGCAACGACCTGAAGATAATGACCGCTATGTAAAGAACTGTAGAAATGGAAGATCTCCCAAGGAGACAAGATGGTGGTTCCATGATGATAAAGTATAATAACTGGTGATAAATTCATAAAACTAGAATAGAGGATTATCCTTTCAAAAAGGATAAATATCAAGTGGAGAAAGGCATTTTGAGAAACTAGGATGCCTTTAAACGCTTAGCAAATCTCCTGTAAATTGGAATTATACCTCATTTGATAGTATGAGGAAACAAACCTGGAATATTGTGTTTAACTTGCATGTCTGATAACTGGTCCTTTTTATTGCTTTTCTTTCTAACGATTTTATGCCATGTGTACCTTTTGTGTGCGCATGCCCATTCAAATTGATAGAATGGATTACTGTTTCCTAATCTGAGTAGCGGATAGCAAATAACTGATTTTTATATCCTGTCACATGGATGATGCAACGATACAACAGAGTGGTCTGTTACTCTAGCTGAAGGGTGTAATATGCATGTAGATGAATTATCGCATGTACTACTTGTAGATGAAAAATTAGGATAGCCAAAACAAAATTAGCAACAAAATTCGAGTTAGGGTGAGAGAGTTCACAGCTGGACAACCTTTTGATGAAAAGACTTTCCATTGCGATGATTCCTTGTTTGTTGCTTTGTAGTTGTAGTCGGGATGGTGCGACTATTAGTGTACACACTCTTTCTCATGTTGCACACTGTAACTTTTTCTTGGTTTTGGAATCTTAGCTATTGATTTATAAAACCTAAAGATCTAGCAACTGTGCCCTCATATTCAGTGCTGCACTATTTTTTTAGTGTGTGATCCTTTGATTTGGATGCTCTCATGTTGGAATCTAACATAAACGAGAGGGCTATGTTGATGATTTCACTGTTAAAACTCATTAGGTGCCACTTACATGTTTTTGAATTGTAGAACCCAATGGGTTTTAATGGTTGGATCATCAACATAACCCTCTCGTGTTAGATTCGTATATGAGAGTCGTATATGAGAGGATAAAAAAACAAATGCTTTGTAAAAACCAATTATGATTAATATTTTTTGTATTGCACATAATAATGAAGTTTGGATATGGGAAATGGCTAATTCTTTCATGCACCACACCTTAAGTAACGTACAATATACAACCAAAGGTTAAGTTGGAAATTTTTCTCTCCTTTATTTACTTTTCCACAAATGAGTCTGATGAATAACAACACGGCTGGGGGCAATCAATACTCATCAATCTAACATAATTACTGTTTAAAAGTAACTATAAGTAGAATATGATTTTATTAATTTAAAACTATTAAATCGAGAACATGTTTGGAACCAAGGTAAAAGGCGTATGAACGCCCGGTGGGAGATGAATCTACTACTTAGAGCTTTTCTTATTACAACAAAGCCTATAATGTATTTCAAATCAATAGATATTTGAGATAGAGAAGCATTGTAGTATAGGAATTGATCTAGTTGTGTTTTTTCAATCCTAACATATGTAGCACCATATGTAGTACTAGTCCAAAGTAATTCAGCCTGTATGCCAATCTGAGGAATTCTAGCTTGAACTTACTCCAAGGAGGATACCTTGGCTCAATTTCAAGGCAAAGGTGTCTATGCAATACAGCTTTTTCATGGCTGAATGTGTCAAATGAGTACTTCCCATGGTACCTCCCAAAACCACTCTGTCCAACACCTCCAAATGGTAGTGTATCACATAAAAACTGCACATGCAAAGAAAATCATTTTAAATAATTTATCTTTTAAAGAAAATAGTGATTTTTATTATGGTAAACAAACACACAATAGATTTAACTTTGTTTAAAAATCTCTAAATATTAATCTCTAGACGGGTCCAAAATCATTTTTTATAATATGTACCAAACGGTTCCAAATTGAAAATTAAGTGAGGTAAGAGGAGCAGTACTTGAACTAGTGTGTCATTAAATGTGACACTTCCTGAGGAAGTTTCTGACACAATCTTTTTCTTGAAAGTTGCATCTTTGGTGAATGCATAAATTGCAAGAGGTTTCGGCCTTGAGTTTATAAATTCAATACTTTCCTGAATTTTATTCACCTGTATAGATGGCAAGTTAAGTACTGTAATTCAAAGAGATAATCACATTGTGTGAGAATTGAGAACATGAAAGAGAAATTGCTGATTCTCACAGTGATCACTGGAAGTAGTGGACCAAAGATTTCTTCTGTCATGATTTCAGCATCTAGTGGTGGATCTAACAATATTGTAGGCTCAATAAACCTGACAAAGTTGTAAGAAACTGATGAAATAAATTAATTTGACTACTATTTACTTCAGTTACTTTCATTGGTTAGTATTAGAAAACATTCTGATGTTATTTTAATTGCAAAACTAGACAAATGAAAAGAGAGAAATTAATGTGGAAGAGATTACTATTACAGGTTTGTTTCATCAACTGAACCACCATGAACTATTGAAGCAGCAACTAGAGGGTCTTTAAGAAGATTGCACAATCTCTCAAAGTGGTGCTTATTTATTATTCTTGAGAGTGCCTTTGACTTCATCATGTTGTCACCATAAAATTTTCTCATGAACTTCTTTAATAGCTCTATCTAGAAAAAAAATGAAAAAACTTACTAAATTACTATTAGAAAATTAAAACCTCGGAAAAAATAGCAGCATATAATGTACAATGAATATACCAATTCAGATGAGTACTTCTCCTCAACAAGCAAATAATCGATTGCTATACATGCTTGTCCACTACAGACTCCCCACTTTGCTCCTACTATTCTTTTCACTGCCATCTTGGTAAAAATCAAACTAAGTTAGACCTTGATCTTCAATAATGTGACATCCATAATAACCAAAGTTTTATAAATCACAATCGCGTTGTGTTTGTGTAGCAATATTGCAAAAAATTATAGTCAAATATAGTCCATGTGACCACGGTTGTAGTAGAGACAACAAAAATCTTGACACGGTGACCACAATTTGCAGTCACGAACAATTTTTTAAACATTTGATAGTAACCGTTATGTGAATTACCTTAAAGTCTGAAGGATAATCAAATATAGCAGGGCATTTTCCACCTAGCTCTAGAGTAACAGGAGTTAAATTTCTTGCAGCAGAAGACATGACTATGCTTGCTACTCGTGGACTTCCTGAAAATGTCATACACCATGTAGAACAAGAATTCATTTTGAGATTATAAGCAAAGAAACCATCAATCAAAAGGAAATGACTTTAGATCGCATGCGGTGAACAATTCTACGCATTCACGCGGTTAGCACACACATAAGTGGCCGTTGGATCGACATTTAATGATCTAGATTTCAATGCAGACTTTATTTTTAAATAAATCCAATGGTTATGGGCGTGCTTACTACATGAATGCGTGGAAATTCAAATTCAAAGGAAAGAATATTTAATGAGTGTTGAGTCAATCAAATTAAAATGTATATACTAGTAAATATTTGCATGAGGAGTGCTATGGACACTCTCTTTCTAACACTCTCTCTAACAATCACTCTCTTATTGGGTGAAATTCATGTGGGTACCACACATTGGAAATGGATCCCACATAAAGTGGTGAGACCCACATGAGTTTCACCCAATAGCAGAGTGAGTGTTAGAGAGAGTGCTAGAAAGAGAGTGTTCCTAGCATTTCTCATATTTGCATATTCCACAAGTTTAGTGCAATGGATTTGGGTGTTATGGAAAATAGTACCAGTGAAGAATATTTTGTCCCATTTTTGTAGCAGTAGTTGTTGACAGACATCTCCTCCACCCTGAATGACCTTTATGGCATTAGTGTCTAAGTAGTGAGGAAGGATATTGGCAAGAAAAGAAGAGCATGCTGGAGCTTGCTCTGATGGTTTTATAACTACAACATTTCCAGCAGATATTGCCCCAATTATTGGATCCAATGCCATCACTGCATAGTGTAAATGTATTAGCATTTTTATCAATGCTTATTTTAAAACAACAAAGTTTGACAATAATCAAAGCATTTTCGAGCTTAAATTTATCCTCGTCTTGCTGTTACATTAAAATCTTGACGAGTCAGATAGTAACTTAATCTTTGAGCATTTTTTATTCCAGAAGTAACAGAAAGGTTTACAAACTTTGTATTAACAATTAATTAACTAATATTTTCTACTCAATTTTTGTGTGTATAAGCAATCACAATGTCTGTAAAAATAAAAAGCAATCACAATGGCTTTCCTCTAATAAATACTAATTTTGTTAGAAGAATTAAAGACATGTACATTAACAGTTTTGAACCATATTACTCACTCTGATCCCTATTATAAGAAAAAATTCACGTTTTAGATTTATTGAATAATTGATTTATTTGATCAAAATCATTTATATCAATTATTGAATGAATCTAAAAAATGATTTTTTTTTTCCTTATAAATATCATACATCAAATTATTTATCACTTTAGAATATCAATAGAGTATTAATTATTTTTTCTTGTTAATAGCTTAATTAAGCTATCTTACTAAGCTTATCGGGTCGTAGCCGGCCCTAATTTACTAGTGAGAGAAACTTCAACTTCTCTCTAAACTTTCTTTCTCCTTCGTTCAACGAGGAGGGGTGGTTTTAGGTCAATTTTTTGACCTAGAATTAATCATTCTACATCCTTTTTCCCTTTCTTTCAATCTAAATAAGTGGTTTTCACGTATATAAGTTTTTCTTTTTGTGATTTCGTCGTCTAAGTGCGGCGTTGTGTTGTTCGTCGTTTTGTGCGGCGTTTGATTTCGCGTCTTGTCGCGGTGTTTGTTTAGTTCCTATTGAAAGATCGACATCAGTCAATTACAAATTCAACCAATGAATTGGGCGTCAATGTTGCAGATTCAAAAGGATGGGTATTTCGATGACTTAGGTTTTATCGTATTATTTGTAGGCATTTTGCCGTTGTATGCTATTAACTTAGGTGTTGTGAGTTTGTTCGCAAATTCTCCCTTTACGTTTTTAACGATGTTTGCATCTGATGTAGTCTATCGATTTGAATGAATTAATATTGT
>Ga0315913_1010291_pt1 | contig 10821 bp, 7 predicted proteins | sample MpolsnodulesMG_FD_207736 | JGI IMG/M metagenome (GOLD analysis project Ga0315913, IMG submission 207736) | Medicago polymorpha root nodule microbial communities from Los Angeles, California, United States - small nodules | ecosystem: Host-associated > Plants > Roots > Nodule | place: USA... | reverse complement strand
CGCTTTTTTAGAAATTTGAAATTTAAAAATTGGCGCCTTTTGAAACACAGGAAGCTAATTATAATATTTAGTAATTTTTTAAATATAATACATTCCGAGTACAAAGTTCCTTGGATATGTTAGTCACTTCTATGTCAGAGACAGCAGGTGCGCCAATCTGTGTTTCAACTGTCACATCTTTATTCCGAGGACATGTTTTCCTCGGAAACAAAAGTTCCTCGGAAATGTCCTCGGTAATTGGATTGCAACCAACTATTTTTCCAGGACAGCAGTTCCTCGGAAAAAGTTGGTTTACCGAGGAGATATTGGCAATTTCCAGGGAGATTTGTGCCTCGAAATTTCAGTGCTTTCTTGTAGTGGTCTGAAGGTTTGCATGTGATGATGAATGCTTTGGTAGAAGTTGGCCTTTTCACTGGTTATAAAGTAGGCGCTGATAACCTAGCCTCAATTACTCATTTACAATTTGTTTACGATACCTTGTTAGTTGGTGATCATAGCTAGTTGGGCAAATATAAGAGCTCTAAAGGCTTTGCTCCTTCTTTTTGAGGCATCATCTGGTCTCAAGGTGAATTTTCATAAAAGTATGCTAGTAGATGTCAAGATTCATGATTCCTGGTTGGTTGAGGCAGCTTCGATTCTTAACTGTAAGTTAGGCCAGTTACCTTTTCATTACTTGGGATTACCCATATGTGGTGATTCTCGTAAACTTAAGTTTTGGCGTCCTTTAATTGACCGTATCAAGTCAAGATTAACAGTTTGGAAGAGCAAAAATTGATCTTTTGGTGGTCGATCAGTACTTCTGAAGTATATCTTGTCCGCTCTACCGGTCTACTTTATTTTCTTCTTCAAGGCTTCTGCGGGTATCATTTTCTCAATTGAATCTTTATTTAATTGTTTTTTTTTGGAGAGGGGAGTGAGGAAGTTAGGAAAATCTCCTGAGTTAATTAGGACATTATATGTTCTAAAAAGGAGAATGGTTGTTTGGGGGTTCGGAGGCTAAGGGAATTTAATTTTACTTTGCTTGGCAAATGGTGATGGAGGATGAAGGTGGAGAATAGGAGTTTGTGGTATAAAGTTTTAGCGGCGAGGTATGGAGAGGTGGGAGATTTGATTCGGTTTGGTGGAATAACTTGATCACCATTAGTTTAGGGACTGGTGTTGGAGTGGGTAGGTGGATTGATGACAACATTGGTTGAGATGTGGGTGATGGTAATAATACTCTTTTTTGGTGGGACCCTTGGATTGACGGTGTGATGTTGAAAAACACTTTTAGTCGCCTATTTGATTTATCCATTAATAAAATGGTAACGGTGGCTGAAATGTATGCTCTTGGATGGGGGGAGAATGGGGAAGCTTGGCGATGACGACGTGGCTTATTAGCGTGGGAGGATGAGCAGGCGCGTGAGTGCAGTGATTTGCTAACTAGTATTATTCTGCAGCCTATCATTTCTGACAGGTAGTTTTTGCTTTTACATGCTTCCCAATCTTACAATGTTACAAGTCGCTATCATTACTTGGATCAAGGAGGCCCCTCTCAAAGTCAGCTTGTTTGCTACACGTTTCAACAAAAGCTCCACCGTTTGCAAGAGCATAATTTCCCCAAAACCCCTTCTAATTCACTATTAAACAAGAACCAATTCCCCTACCACACATCATAAGCCTCCGAATGTCTCACAACAAAATCTCCACCGTTTGCAAGAGCATAATCCACCCTCCCAAGCCCATCACCAGCATGCTTCTCAACCATCCCTCTAGCAAAACTCATTTATCTCATCCAAACCACCAGCCTCAACGAATTTCTCAAACTCTTAACAAATCCTCCACCTTCAATTCCTCCAAATATCTCTCCAATTTATCACCCTTAACGTCGTTGGCAAGGAGTTTGTGATTACTGGCGGTTTTCTTGTCGGTGGAGATGATGGTTGTGTCAGCTGGAATTAATGCTGAGAAGAATAAGAAGAAGAAAGAAAGGAAAGAATGTGCGGGAGAAGATAAGAGGAGAGAAAAATGAGAGAAAATGTATAAGGGGTAAATCCGTCATTTCACTGCCCTCTGATGGAAGGAGGGGTTTTTTTGTCACGTCAGCTAATCAGATGACATGGCAGTCATTAAGTGGGTTAAGGGACGAAATTTTAAATGATTAAACTTTGCAAGGATAATTTGCGAGGATTAACGATTACAGGGACCAATTTTTAAATGACCCCTAATTGGAGGGACGAAACACATATTAAGATTTGAATCCTTTGCAATTGGGGATTCTCTATATTAACGCAATCATGATATTAGTGGTCGTTTTATCAAGATCAAACAATCTATATTCAAGCTTTTCTTTAATTGTAAAACATTAAAATTTGCAATTTTTTTGTACCGTCTGATTTTGACCTAATAGCTTCCGATGTCACGAATGTGCATATGCATAATTGAATTGGCGCATGGAATATCATGACACAATGGAGGACTCATAAATCATATTTAATTTCAAGTCTTATCAACATTTCAATAATTAGAATCTTTAAATAATAATATTTAATTAAGAAAACAATTTTACACTAAAAACTATGGAAATAAATTAAGAGGCATCAACTTAGACATCAAATGTTGATTAATTAAAATCATAAAAAAGATGATCATGTGAATGAAATTGGGCTAAACATAAATTGATCATATTTAGACAAAATAAATGTTTAAACATAAAAAAATAAATTGATATTTAGACATAAAAAAATATATTAGTTTAATAAAAAACTTGACAGAAAAGTATAATGAAGCATCAATCTATTCACTAATTAATATTTCATACACCCATCTGAACAAGACAATTTATTGATGCACCTTTGCAGATTTTAAACAATATGATACTACTCCTTTCCATCGATGTGGGCCTTTTCATTTGCCTCATTTCTTTAAATTAGTTGCCGAGGGTTATGAGAGTGTCAGAAATGAAGGTTTTGTTGCAATGAAGACAAAACCTACCACAATTCACAAAGGCAACTAAGGTTTTCCAATTCTTTTGGGCAATGTAGCCTTGAGATAATGAATTATGTGACTGTGGATGCTTATAGAATCGACGAATACTTTGTATCCAAAAAAGTCATAATTTCAAAATTCTACCTCTGATCTACATTCAGTTGCTTTGTAGTGTCTACTAATTATACCTCTTCTCTTTGAATGTTTTCATTTTGTAGCAATGAAGACATGTCTAAATGTTTTTGCTAAAAAAATGTCGGTTTCTAGTTCAAATTAATATCATCTATTTTGTTATTATATAATTTCATGCCTTCAATCTTTTTTCTTTCCAGTATAAGTATTTCTAAACTATAGTTAACTTATTTGAGAATTATATGTTGTAGATAATTACAATGTTAAAGGTTCTATAGCTGACTTGATATGAATCAGATAAATTTAATATACCTACTTTTTTTTCTTTTTGAGTGAATTTAATATACCTACCATATCACTGTCACATTAGAATATTGAACTCTAATTGCTTGACATTGCCAACATGCATTCATAAATAATGCATGGTATGGTATGGCTATAGTAGTGGTTTTGATCTGCTGGATAAATTATTTGAAGAAGCATCTGCAGTATATATTGTCATGCAAAATTGAGAATAACCAGATGATTGTAATTTGTACCAATGCTTTTGGAAGATGACAGTGAGGTGAGTATGAACATGCTCAAACTTAAATGATTTTCTTGTAATGTTGTTGCTTCTGTTGTGACAAATAACCTTTATACCAAATAAGTTTATCACCGTTAATAGACATTATAAAAACCAAGTTGTGAAATTTCATTTTCTTAAATGAGATAAATGGTCAAATATGTTACCAATATTAGATGTTCTCGTAATTGTCGGCAAAGGAGATCAGATGATCTCACGATGGTCGTTGGTAGAGCTTTCTGGTCGGATGACTTTGAGAACCAACACAACTATTAGAACTTTTTTTTCTAAGCAAGGTGTAAGGACTTACATCAAGGGAAGCGATGACATCCCAATTAGATTGCATTTTTGTTCCTTGAATTTTGACCAACTCATGAAATTGGTTCTGCTTTTTTCGATTTGAACAAAGCAGTTCCTATACTATAAAGTTTTTTGCAATTTTAGTCAGAACCCACATTTCCCCTCCAAAAACGCACAGATGGCAAATGAATGCCTATGTGGCAGTGCCAATTTAAAAAATGACATTTAAATGTCATTAAAACATCAATTTTTAATTTTAAAAAACAATTTAAACATTTCATAAATTAAAACAAAAACAAATTGAAGGAAATTAACTTTTTTAAATTGGAAAAACATTTTAACATTAAAGAAAATTAAAACAAAAAGAACCTTAACATATTCATCTTCAACCTAGAGATAAAACACATACCCAGAAATCCAAAACACACAAACACATCTCTCCTTCCCATCCTCTTTATAAAAGAAAACCCAAATCAATAGGAAGAAGGACTGAGAGGAAGAAAGGGTCATCTCCATTTGAGTGTGAAATAGTTCACAGTTGAAGAAAGGGTCCTCTCTACGAATTTGTCTTCATCAAATTTTTCATCTCTTTGTTTTGAACGATGGTGTTGGTATGATGAAATGAATCTATTTGAAGAAAAGAGATGAAAGAGTTTTGGAGTTGAAGATAAATTTAGGGATTTTGATTTTTAGGAATGATGAATCTATGGGGAAGATGAATTGTAAATGAAAGAAGATATGAAAGGATGGTAATAATTATGGTTTTGATTTACGGTAGAAGTTTTTTTTTTTTAGAGATGAAAAGATGTTTTTGGAAATTTTAAATATCAATTTCATGAAATTATAAATGACATTTTTCATGTATACATTGTCACATAGGTGTTCTTTTGGCCATCTCAGTTAAAAGTTCGACACATCTGCATTTTTGGAGGGAAAAATGGAAGTTATGACCAAAATTACAAAAAAAAACATGATAGTATAGGGTAGCATGTATTGAAGGAAGAAAAAAACAATTTATTTCATCTATATATTATATTTGTGATTGTAATACAATATGATCAGTTTAGTCCAGGTGGTAAAACCAATTTTTATAATTTGTGTATTACTATATATGTATGTTTATTTGTTAGAGGAGGGAGCTTGGTAGCATAGCACTAACAAACTTTTGAAAGGAGGAGGCAAAACAAAGGAGGAGAAGAAAAAGCAATAATTTTGCAGTGAACATGGAAAAACAAGTTGCTAACTGCTACATGGAAAGCATAGCCAAACTTCAGGGCCAGCATAGAGCTGAATCAGCCATTACTTAATTAATTGAGGTCTAACTACAATCTTGGTTAAATAATCTTATAAGATACATTAATTTTTTTTTACAAGAATGGACTTTCACTTCTTTTAAAAATAAAGAATGGACTTTCACTTCTTGTTAAAGCAAAAATATGTATTTAGTTAGTATCCTTAAAAAATGTATTTAGTTAGTAGTATATATCCTAAATATCTCCACACAAAAAAAAATTGAATAAAATTATGATATAGTAATTATAATTTATTCTTAAGTTAAATATGTTTTAATCCCTACAAAATTTAAACATTTCACTTTTAGTCTTCGTAATAAATTTGTTTTAGTATATACAAAATTATACTTCAAGAAATTAATTCAAATTGGGTTACAGGTCAAAAAATTTGCTACTTTATTTTTGGAACAAAAAATGTTTTTACTTATATCTTGACCTTTTGGTTTTAAAAAAATTGATATTTAATTCATCTGATATTTTTTTTGAAGGAATTTAATTCATCTTATATTAAAAAATTCTAAATTTTGCAGAATATTCTTATTTGGTAAAAAATTCTAATTCTATAAACATGACTATAAAAATTTAAAATTTGAAGAATATTTTATATGATTCCAAAAATAATATTAAATTGAGAAAATACTCTTGCACACGTATAAGGAAAATAAAAATAAAAGGTCAAAATTTAGTTAAATTAGCAAAAAGAAAGAATCTAACATATGTAAGCAAACAAGAATTTGCTTACTTATGTTTTCCTTCATTTTATATAAAATTAAACACTTTTGAAGTTTATAAACAAAATCATACTATACCTTTTGGTCGATGTGAGACTATTTTCAGTGGCTCTTTTCTTGCAAAATAGTATGTATGTCTAACACAATTCCTGGAGATGTATAATTTAAAAGTTAAGGCTTGCTACATGTCATTCTCTATGAATTCCACAATGACTTCATGATCCTAAATTTGCAATAACTATGTAACAAAAAATCCTTGCTTAGAAGAATTAATTAAGGTCGAGAATTTTGTAGTGTGATAACAGTAATTTTATCTTTGTACAAGTCCAGTCAATTTGTATCAACTTATTTTCAATCATATTCAAAATCCTTATTATTTCGCTCAACCTTCTATCTAAATCCAAACAATTAACACAACTAACTATAAATTTCATACTACATTCAACGATCTATCCATTCAATTGCATACAATTAATCAACCCAAATCAAAAAACAGTTGCTATTTAAAATACAAAGCAAGGTACATGAGGATGTGACAAATCTCATGAATTAATCTAAAAAGTCGTAATAAATTAATCAACCTGTTGAAAGTATTAATTATGTTATGTAATGTAATGTGTTAACTACTAAACCCTCTTCAACCATCCAAAACAACTTTCTTATCTTTCCTAACATAAACTTACAACCACCATAAATAACTCCTTAACTTTTAACTTTTGATCTTAACTATTCATTACTAAAGAGAAGAATATGTACATTAGGAATAGGAACATGCATGGGTTTTCTCTTGCAAATTAATTTTTTATCTTTCCGAACAAGGCTAACTATTCAACCAAAATTAACACCGGAGAGATTCCAACATAAGACCTACGACTGTCTTAGAAGTTAGGACTAGTCATGTAACTAACTCTAACTAGATCTAGTCATGTAACTCTAACTAGACCTAAAGCATAGTCAGCTATCTTTATATCATAATATGTGTTTCCCCATAAGTTTAGCTCACTTGATAAGGACAATGCATAATTAATATATATAAGGTCCGGAGTTCGAACCCGGACACCACCAAAAAATATCATAATATGCGGATACTTAAGAAAATAAGTTGAAAACGGTTTTATGATCAATGTCACAAGCTGTTTTGATAAGTTCACCGAATCAAAGTTACAAAACTCTTGCCCATAGATTAGTTCAAATAAACTAATCGAAACAGGCGCAAGATGCTAGATACATTTAACTTTTCGCTCAAACTTAAAAGACCAGACACAGTATTAAACTTTTTTTGCAACATTAACCACTAATTTTCATGTCCAATATTTTTAAAATTTCTTGCAAAATTTGCATTGCGGGGGTTTGTCAAAGAGTATGTGCAAACCAAGAATCATAGTTTAAAAAACACAATACACTTTCAATTCTTAAAACTTAAATAATTATAAAACAATCCAGATAATGGTGATGAAATCACAAAGACAAAATATCATCAAATGACAGCAACAAGAAGGAGGTTCCCAAAATCAAAAATCTCATCTCAGGATAATAGTATCCCTATGATCCCTTGATTGTCATTTCTAATAATTAATTGCAATTTCTGCCCACTACCATGATCTCCATACTTCACACACAAAGTCAGATTAATCATAGAGACAACTCACCAAGATAACCAACAAACATGACTGTAACATAAGCTCCGTTTAGTTATACATGCAGACAGTGTGAATATTTCCAACTGGTCCAGCTCCATTATCTTCCCTATACTATATTATGTACACAATTGCAACTCGATATGTGTTGAGGTTGGGTGCATGTACAGTAAAAAATATAAAAAAAATCAGTAATATAAAGTACGGAAAGGAATATAAAAAGCAAACATTTGAATTCTGCTCTTTACCCAACCAAAAATGCTCGTTCTCAACTGAAGATCTCATAATGCTCCTGCGTGAGTTAACTAATGCACCTTATGTTTCTGCGTGGCTTAAGTCACGCTGCGTGACTTAAGTGTATATCACACCAAAACAAAAAAACATAACCCATTCACTTTCAAACCATCCAAAATACGATTTTTCTCCCACCAAGTGCGAATTTCACCAAACTCAACCAAACCATCATCAAATCACGCAAATCAACAAATAAATGTTGTTTATTCTACTTCATTGCTTTTTTTTTGGTTGAAATTTATGATTTTTTAGAGAAATTTGAAAATTTTAGGTTTTTAGAAAGTTGGCTTGCATGTTAGTTTTTAGGATTGTTAGTGATGAATTAAGTAAGGAATTGTAGTTTAGATGTTGTTAGTGATGTTGCTTAGAAAATTTACTTATTTAGTTGTTTTTATTTTTTTTTGTATTTTAGTTTCAAAAGGACCATAAGATACCGGTGTCTCGCATGGGAAAAGGCTTAAGCTTAAGAACTTGACATTTATGTTGTCTTCAGAAGAAACTAGGTGGTTCTGGGACCTGATGAATGATTCCGGTCTTACCCCTCCTAAAGACTGGGTACGAAAACATCTCTCATGAGCTCGTTTGTGCCTTATCTGAGAGATGGCATAAGGACACCAGCAGCTTCCATCTCCTTGTTGGGGAGATGACCGTCAAACTAGATGATGTGGCATGTCTTCTAGGTATCCCCATCACTGATAGACTTATTCATGAGGAGGAGTTATCTCATGAGAGGGGCATAGAGCTGCTGCAGGATGAACTATTTTTACAGAGGTGGCGATGATAGATGAGGTGGTAGAAAATTGTGGTGCTCATGTCAGTTACACTAAACTAGAGAGACGTTACGAGGAGCTGTTGAATAGGTGTAATCTGCTGGTGGAGCCTGACACAGATTAGGAGGAGGCTGAGCAGAGTGTTGTTAGGATCGTCTGCGTTAAGGCGTTTTTGTTGCTCATCCTTGGCTACACCCTTTTTGCCGGCAAGAATAGCAAAACCATTAATCTATTATGGTTGCTTGCGCTTCAGGATTTGGACTCGTTAGGCGACTGGTCATGGGGCGGGATGAGATTTGCTTTCCTGTATGAGCAGGTTTTTCTTACATCTGAATCAGATGTTAGAGCAGTTGGTGGTTACATGGCCTTGCTTGTGGTAATATATCTTTTACTTATTTCTTTAGTGAACCTGTAGGGGATGCAATGTGCACGTCATTGTGCGCAATTGTATGTTGGACCAGAGAGGGGCACTCGTCCCTAGCAAAAGAGGAGGAAACTATGCCAGACATAGTTTTAAAACTCGGGTCGCCCATCGACTCGGCAGGGGTACTAGGTCATTGGGTTAACGGTCGAACCACTGAGTCATTGGTTGAACCGCATGACAGAACCAGATTAAACCGAATAACTTGGTTAGATGACTCGGCTTAGGATTAATTTTTTTAGGTGTTTAACTAGATTAAATCGGATTGGACCGATGACCCGGCCACTTAAAAACTAAAAAAATGTAATTTGTATATTAATAATTGTATAACTATATTTTTTAAAAAGAGTATAGCTTCTATCCTAATTGAATAAGTGATTTCACATATTTTCTGTTTTCTTTCGTTGGTTTTTGTGATTTCGTCGTCTCTGAACGACCTTGTTTGTTTTGATTTCCCGTCTTTGTGCGGTGTGTTTTTGATTTCCCGTCTTAGTGCGATGTTTATTTGATTCAGGTTGAAAGATTGGCTTTGAGCAAGTGCAGATCCAATCAATGACAATGATTTTGGCGTCGTCAACGTTGCAGATCTGGAGACATGAGTATTCCGGAGACATGAATATAGTCATATTAGTCATATTTCTAGGCATAGGTACTTTGTCGTTTTATGATATTAACATGGATACTGTGAGTTTGTTCACAGATTTATCCTTTTTGTTTTTAGCGAATTTGAATTTGTATTGTATCGATGTACTCTATCAATTTGAATGAATGAATATCGTTTATTTTTGTCAAAAAAAAAAGAGTATAGCTATATTTTGTTGACAAGAAATATATTTTGTTTTGCATATCTATTAATATTAATATAATACGTAGATTTTCTAAAAAAAATATTATATATATATATATTTTATTTTTTTTTTGGGAGAGATGATATGTATATTTTTTTTGAGAAAATATGTATTATTATTATTTTTTTGAAAGAAGATATGTATATTATTATACGAGGAGGGATATTTTGACTCCAAGAGTAAGTGTAATAACTTACTCCAAATCATCCTTCAAAAAAAAAACTTACTCCGAATCTTGACCTTTAATTCAAATTTTGATTGATGGCTTGGATTGCTAATATGGTATACAAATATATTACCGAGACTTCTGAAGCGTTAGCTCCACCCCATCTGAATGCACGTCATCGAGCTCAACCTCGACAACCAATTCCAACACAGTAGTGGAGGGCTGGGGCAACATAACTTATGGAATTTCATCAAGAACTACCAACAACATCGGTAACATGTGTAGCACAATGAGATATTGTCTGTCCTTGAATCGCTACAGTTATTGTTGATGAGGGAGCTGCACCGACGGTTTAATTACTAATGAGTCTTTTTAATTTATTTTTTTTAGGGATGTCATTTTAATTTTTTAACCACTCAAACTGCCCAACCTATGGACTTTCACGAAAATTTAATCATTGGTTCAAAAATAAGAACTTCACAAGAGTGGACTTTCAATTTTGTAAAAAAAAATAAAAGATGGACTTTCGCTTCTGTTAAAAATGTGTATTTAATTAGTAGTATATATTATGAATATCTCCAAAAAAAAAATTGAATAAAAATTATATAATTATTAGTTTAATTTTGTAAAATAAATTTGTTAAAGTAGTGGAGGGCTGGGGCAACGTAACTTATGGAATTTCATCAAGAACTCCCAAC
>Ga0315913_1010289_pt1 | contig 10822 bp, 11 predicted proteins | sample MpolsnodulesMG_FD_207736 | JGI IMG/M metagenome (GOLD analysis project Ga0315913, IMG submission 207736) | Medicago polymorpha root nodule microbial communities from Los Angeles, California, United States - small nodules | ecosystem: Host-associated > Plants > Roots > Nodule | place: USA... | reverse complement strand
ACATTTATCACAGGAGGCTGGCATTGGAAAGAGAGCTTGGGAAGGAAGCATTGGAAATTGAGGCTTTAATGGAACTCATCAGAGAAGCAGGACTGATGAAGACAGTTTGCAATCTTGGTGATTGCTATGAACAGCTTGTCAAGGAGTTTCTGGTGAACATTTCAGATGATTGTGACAATCCCCTTAGCAGAGAATATCAAAAGGTGTTTGTAAGAGGAGAGTGTGTCAATTTTTCTGCCAACATTATCAACAAATTTTTTGGTGTTGAAAAGAACAATTTCTCTAAGTTAGAGGCAACTGACAGTGAAGTATGCAAAGAAATCACTGCCAACCAAGTCAAAGCATGGCCCAAGAAGAAAAATATTTCATCTGGTATGTTGTTTGTAAAATATGTCATACTAAGTAGAATTGCTGCTGTAAATTGGGTTCCTAACACCCATTCCTCGGATGTTGCCACTGGCCTTAGTAGACTTATTTAAGTTATAGGTACTAAGACAAAGATGAATTTTAGTGCTTACATTTTTTAACAAACTGTGAAGCATGCCAAAACAGATGTTAAATCTCCTATTGCCTTTCCTACCTTACTTTGTAGCATCATTCTGGACCAGCATCCCAACACTAAGACTATGAAAGATATCCCTAAAAAGAGAGAATCTCCTCTCACCCTACATCAGAAATTGTTTGGGTCCAGTCATGTTCCAGACATTGTTGGAACATCTAGAAGTGTACTCGCTACAGGGTTGTTGACAAAGCAGAAGATTGTGGCTGCCCTCAAGGACACTTGTGTTATGCTGGATGAAAGGAAAACCTAGTTTGAACTTATGATCCATTCTTTGGAGAAAGAGGATGCTCCAGCTAAGGAGGATTTGAAAGATAATGAGGATGGTGATGCAGAAGGAACTAGCAATAAGGATGAAGGCAGCAAGGAAGACTCTGGTTGTAGCTCAGAAGCTGAATGACTTGGATTTTTCCTTTCGTTATGTAATTTCTGTTTTCCTCGTGTGTAGGATATGCCCTGAATATTTTGTGTACCTAGTGTGCCTATTTTGGTCTGTAATCGTATATTTTGAATTTATACTTTATGCTTCTGGTATTTTCTTATGATATATATTGGCAATTTTTGAGGCTAAAAAGGAGGAGAAAAATGGTAAATCTATGCTCTATTTATGCCTGTATATGTGCTACTCTGCATGTATCTTGTATGTCTGCATTCATTTTTGCAGCTATGTTTGCTTGTATGCATGTATTCATGTTGTTGCGTTTATTTTGCAACTATTGCAGGCTCTGTGTAGATGTTGGCACTCATGTTGCAACATCTTGATATTCTGAATGTTGATCTGAGAATCTGTTCTCATTTTTTTTATGTACATGTTCCTTGCTGGTGTTCACTAGAATATTGGAACATGTCTGAGAAGACTTGTGCAGATGTTGGCATAAATGCTACAACATCTTGATGTTGCTCTAAGAATTTGCTTTTCTCAGTATTTCTGTTGTACATGTTCCCTGTTGTTGTCTTATATAATGGAACATGTCTATGTATGACTTTTAAAAAGTCTAGGTGATTCTGTGTGACATTGATAGGTCTGCTAGCTTAGCTATGCTAGTTGGTGAATATTCTCTGAATTTATTTTATACCCAGAACCTGAAGTATTCTTTTATCTATGCATTAGAAATTTTGAGTATCTTTCATATGCATGTATTTAGGGGGAGTAATGGAATATTCCTGTAAGTAGTCACGCATAGGTTCATATATTTAGGGGGAGTGGTACTTCTTTGTGTGCTTGTGCTAATCCAAGTTGGATGACAGGATGTTAAGTCAGATGTTTAAACATCCATGCCTGTCACTTGTAAGTGTGGGAATTTATTTTTCCCTTACTTTTATGGTTGGTTAGTGACAGTGCTCTGTAGGTTTGGAAATTTATTTTTTCCTACCTCAATGTGTGGCAGGTACTCCTGTCTGAAGTTTTGAGGGATGTTGGAACATCCAATGTTATGGGAACTTACGTTTCCTAGGTGTAGCATTGGAGTTTATTTTTCCCCTGCTCTATGTGGTGAAGGATGTTGAAACATCCAAACTTATGTAGGAATTTATATTTCCACTCTATAGCATAGGAATTTATTTTTCCTCTGCTCTTGTGAGACTATGCATATATCTTATCCGCTGCTGCATGTCTCTGATGAGTGTAATATCTCTACAGCTGAAGTTGTGATGGAAGACTCTTGAGGTATTCTTGGTTGCACACGTTCTCTATGTCTTTAGTGATACTATCTGCTACTTCTTCTTCTTGAATATGTGTTCGTGATGACTTGAGGAAGTGTATCTAAGGTATCTCTTTGGATTGTGTGTGCTAGTTGTTTCTTCATAGGTATGTATACATGCTCTTGGAGAAATGGTATTATGTATCCCTCTTTATACTTTGTATTTGGCCTTAATTTATTTTAGCCAAAAATTTGCCAAAAGGGGAGATTGTTGGGTATTTGTATTGGCTGCATTATTGCTAAAATAAATATCCTTGAATGTGTAAGTTGGAACCAATGTTCCAACATGTGCTTAGGCATCTCTATAAGATGTTGGATACAATGTTCCAACATACTGGCACGGTTCAGTGTGCCTGGGTTCATGCCTATTTGTACGCGCGCCCTTTATTGTTTAAGGAAACAATATTTCCTTATCTTATTGACCAAGCAACACGCATATCTTTGCAGAATCAGCTGTGGAATATTTCTAAAGTAGTATTTTTATTTTAGGAAATATATGTTATTGGTTGGAACGATCCTAAAGATGTTCCGACATTTTAGGACTTTCCATATTTGTTTATGATTCTTGTTTTGCAGGTTAGCTGAACCGATCTGCTTTGTGCTGAAGCCCAACTAAAGTATTTAGCCCAAGTTGCTTCAGTATATAAGGGAGACTTCAAGACCTAATTGATCATTCAAGCCGTCATACTAAAAAGTTTAGATTTTTAGGGTTTTGGGTCTACATGTGCTCTACTCTTGTATCGTTTCTGATGCAAGTTTAGAACCTTTTTGTGAGCCTTTCTTGTATCCTCTGTGATACTTGTTTAGGATTGTGTGAGTTTGATACTCTTGTGTACTACACCAAAGTTGTGAAACAAGGTGTTAGTTGTTTGTGTTTGAAGGTAACTTCAACCTTGTGTTTTGTGTTCAAGTCTGATAGGTCACAGGGGCTGTGACTGACCATTAGGATAGTGAGATGGGATCTCAGATCTATGAGTTCCTAGGTTGAAATCAATATGGGTAGGTCCTAGGTCTATAGTGTAAACGAGGAGTTTGCTGAGAGCTATAGAATAAGGATTACACTAGGGATTTCCTTCCTGGCTTGGTAGCCCCCAGAGTAGGTGTGTTTGTAACCGAACTGGGTCAACAAACACACGGTGTTCTTTACTTTCTTATCATTTACTTTCTTGTTTTTATTTCTGTTTAATACGTGATGTTGAAACATTAATCAGAACATTGCAAACGTTGAAACATTTGACAGAACATATTAAAACAAGTGCGCTAGAATTTCACATTTAGAATGGAATGCTAAAAAATCAATCGAGAAAGAGAAACTTACATTGTCCTCAGTTTCTGAATCTTTGGCCCTCTTTGAAGACGGCTCAGAGGTAGATGTGGCTTTCCTTTTTCGATTCAGAAAAAAGCTCATAGAGCCAATTAAGATATTGTTCGTCGAAATATGGGAGAAAGACGGAAAAGGTGTTTCATACCTTATCTTTCCCTAACTTGGAGGTCTTCCCTTTCTTAGATGATGTCCTTATTTTGGATTTTGATCGTGTCCTCACGCTTGCATCATCATCTTCTCCTTCATCTCCTGCTTTCAAAGGAATGGCTTCAAGCACATGAAAGAACAGATAAGTAGTATTTTCTATAAAACTAATTACTTGTTCTAGGAATTGTAAAGATCTCTTACCTATTCCCGTCGGAGAAATGATTCGAACATGATGTAAATCTAAGTGGAGATGACCTCTAAATGTGTATATGTTACATTTAGCCGGAGTAACTTTACCTTTTTCTTTGGTTATTAAACTTTGTTTCATTCCCAGTAATGAATCACAAGGCAACCATTTGGATACGGTGGCCTAAATGCCAACGCCAATTTACTAGTTGGCAGTGACGGAAATTTTATTTTGAAATGTAAGGCAAAAAGATATTTACTGGGAGTAAAAGGAGGAAAATTCATTGTAGGGATTTTATCATTAATTTTATCTCTCAAAGTTTTAGCAGCATAATAAACTGTCCAGCTAAGATGCAAAGGATCATATACAGTTTGAAAAAATATTTGGAAAGCTTGAATTTCTCGAATGTGCATACCTTTTTTCTTCTTCGAATGTTTCTGCACAATGTGAAAAGCAGATGTCAGTTGAGGAAGCAAAGTGTCTGGATCTACTTGACTGGCTTGCTGCCTATAATACTCTTGCCACCATCTAAAAAACGTTTCAGTAAATGCATATGATAATGCAAAGGGGGCGGGTTTGAAGATAGGTGTTTGCTCTTGAACTTGTTGAAGGAGTACTCTCCAAGTATGTTCCTTTTGTGGCTTGTTTAAATCATTTGAACATTTGTATAAAGAGCTAGGTTTTGGTTGCACCAAACCAAATTATCTTGCAACCATGTTTGGCTGATAGCCACATAATCCATAAGAGTCAGAAGTTTTGGTAGCAAAAATCCTGCTAGACATGAAGGTAGGAGTCAAGTAGGCTTGCCATAATGCGTTTGTCTCTGCCTCATCTTCGACCTTAGTTGCTGGGAACTTTCTGGTGAACTGACCCACAGGTCCTAGTTGAGAATGGGGCTAACGAAGGGACACATCACACCTTAATAAAGCTTCATAAGCAATGGTGAATAATTCTTTGGAATTTGTGCTTTCACATCGAAGCATGGCTAGGCCTATCCCTTCAGTCGACCTATTGTTATAGTCCTCTTGAAAATCACTAGGGAGGAAGACTTTCAGTTTTGTCCTAAAAGTGGCTAGAAGCCACAATTGGAACAACCAAATGGGGCCAGGGATGATCAAGCTACCCCCATTGATTTTATAAAAAAATTATAAATAAAAAGATAGGTTTGATTTACAAATAAAGAGAGGACTCTTAAGCCTCTTTTCATTAAAACGCTCAAAGCGATTACAAATGGAGGTCGTCGGGGCAGAGCCTACATAAATAAATAACATGGAAAAGATATATTTTCCAACCGGCCTACCCTAGATGACGGGGGAAAGAGTTATGTCTGGCTGTAAACAAGCCTAAGTTAGAGCAAACCAGACACGACCAAGTGACACACCCTCAACTAGGAGAAGATTCAAGTCCTTCAAAACCCATGAAATAACCCGGCGGGCGATACAAAACTAGCGAGTAGGAGGCTAAGTGCCATCAAACTCAAAGATCCAAGATCCTTGACTAAGACCCCACTGAATCTCTGTCTTTGTCACAACATCCATAGTTTTTCCAAGGGATTTTGTACCAGCCCGAATGACCTTGGGTAACAGGATGGAACAAGATGAGTTCCTCATCTCACCCGTAATGCCCACATTCTTAGTCAAAACTTCCCGGAGAAGAACAATAGGCATGCCGCAAATCACCCAATGGATGTGATGGACTAGATTGTGCATCATTGTTTCGTGTATTACGTACCATTTCTGGGAGTTTCTTTTTGCTCCTTAAGAACATGCACGACAAGGATCACAAGATTTAAAAACAAAACGAACAAATTACTCAGAAAAAATGCTTTTTCTGAATATTTCTGAAACAAATAACACAAACAGTCCCACTGGGCGTGCCAATTTGTTTACCCTGGTTCTTAGTAAACAAACGTTGGTTTTCGAAAAAGATTAACTTGAGAGATCAACCAGTAAATCTCTGGGCATATTTTGCTTATGTTTGAGAGAAAGTATGGATGTTCTTGAAGTGAACCAAAAACGTATAAAAGTTGGGACCGAACATGCGTTGAATCCGAGATGCAAATCGCTAAGGAGAAAGGGTAAATTGCAAGGAATTTAAAAGAAAAGGTTAAATTGCATAAATGAATGTAAAGTGGTACACATATTCATACATTTGCAACTTGTTTACTCGTTTCTCCTATAGTGCAGATAGTTTGAGTGTGTAAGTTTTGTGTGTATGCAAATTGTGACCCATTTTCCCTATGAAAAACTCGTATTTATACTAAGTTGCCTATACAGAAACCGTCGGGCATAACCGCTAAAAACTACCCTAGACATCTTTTGAATTTCAAATGATATCTTCTTCGACAATAACTATTTTTGGCTCGTCTATTTGGTACCAACTTCTCTTCAATGTCTTGCTTGCTCGTCGAAGCCCCTCCATCGAACGACAAAATCTCTTTAAGTCCACGAACTCGATCCAGCTTGAGCGTCGAATTGATTCAGACTTCTTCAGAACATGAGTCAAACTTAGATGACTGCATTTATTGTAGCCTGTCGAAAATACAGGCTAACACCAGTATAATTGCTTTGTGTCGTTTCCTCTCTCTAAGAGAATGTTTTGAAAAACCAACACACTTCAACCCCCTTCTTGTATTTTTATCACCTTCAGGTTATTTGAGAGTTATTTAGAACATGACAATATGAATGAACATATATCCTAAGAAACAAGAATCTCAACAACACCTAGTGCTAAGAAGGACGTAAAAAAGATCAGAAGCGTTTTAGAATAACTTCATAAGCATCTCATAGGTATTATAAAATTAAAGAAAAAGATTTACAAAGGAAACATTAGATCAGAAGCTAATCAATGTCAATCTTATGAATAAACTTCTTAAAATAAAACTTTAGATTAACAATCAGAAGCACTTGTAGATCAAAAGATTGTAAAAGCGGATCAAAAGAGCTTCAGAAAGGCTAAACAAAGAAGTTCAAAATTGATTTTTAACACTGAATCTCGTCTCATAAGGTAGGATTTATTCTTTTAAAACGAAGGTGCAAAGTCGAACTGTGCTTGAGGTTAAAATAAGGTAAATTAAAAATTCAAGCCAAGGGATACAAGTAGTTGAAATTCCAAAGATCAATAGCAAATTAAAATAGACTTCCTAATGGGAAATTCATAAAACTCCAAAAGGAGTTATGAAAGAAACATAAACAACGATGAAGAAGAAGATCAGAAGTTGAGAACCAAAGCACAAAAGGACAAAATAATCACAAAGATTAATAGCTACTTTAAATTTTTTTTGTTTAATAAGTCAAATCACAAAAGGACAAAATAATGGCTAGTTTCTAATGCGATGTTCCTTTATTGCTCACAAAGATTAAAGCTCTATAAAGTGTAGCATCACTCAAACAACAACACACCTCTCAACAACACATTTCTCATTAAAAGATTGGATCAGAAAAAGATTAGAAGCAAAAAAGTACATATTTCTTGAAAGAGACAAGATTCATCTCTCAACTCGAGATTAATTAACTTCTCAATTAATAGTTCTTTGAACCAAAGTTTTTATTGTATTTGAAAAGTTCATAGTCTAAAGAGGCTATCAAAAACTTGTAAGGTCATGTAGACCGGGGAAACAAAGAAAAGGAGTGCAGAATTCGAGAGGGTATATTCTAGAAGAAAACACAATCATACATTATCTTTCATTTTGATACATATTTTAGATAATCAAATTTGAACATCTTTTCAAGGAATCAGTCAAAATTTTCAAAGGGTCGCCTTTCAAATCCTCTTTCTTCTAACCATTATTTTTACTTTTGTATAACAACAAAAAAGGATAAATATTTCCATAATTGGTATATGTTTAGTTTTCTTTCTTTGTTAAATGAAAGACGGCGCCACTGATTTGGCCTGGTCAATAGAATGACATTTGGTATAACGAGCTTGCTTTGTGGTAGATGGTTGGAACAGCAGGCGGTGGTGTACTTCCAAGCACCCCGACGCTCAAGTCAGAGTTTGAGAAACGAAGAAGGTTAATGGTTAAATATAATGTATACTGATCTATAGTGGACGTGGTGGTTTCCAAGTTTATATGACTAAGAGTTGGTGGTTGATAGTTACAGATGGCGAACAAATCTCCTTGTGATGGAAGAGTGTGTATAGTATGATTGTTCCAAAGTGAATTAGGCCATGTTTTTTGACCCTGGGTTGCGAGAGTATGCTTTTGAGTAGTCTGGAAGACACTCAATTAATACATATATAAATTTTACAACAATATTAGTCATCTTTTGTGAATTTTCCCTTTCCTATAAAAAAAGTTTTAAAATAATGGAAATTTAGTAAAAATAAATAAATGATTTCTTATGGTTGGTCAATTTTTATTTGACCCTTTTACTAATTGTGATGACTTACGAAAAAGAAAACATTAATATACTTAAGAGACATTTAATAAATATTATAATATTAGAATGGCTTTTAAATCTCCATAAGGGCTAAAATATACTTAATTAAGGTATGGAGAGCATGTGTTTTATAAATTATTTAGTGATAAAACTATTTCTTATATGAAAATGGGGTGAATATGGCTAAAATTGTCAAGTATGTTTATGTTATTATTATATTTCTTTCTCTTATTCTTGTTGCAACCAATATTGAAGGTAAGCCGTTTTATCGTTTTCAAATTTCCTTTTTTACTCCGTACACGAAATTTTATCGTATTTTTGTTACATTATCTTATTCTCTTTCTTCATTACAACAACGACTATGAGTTGCTTTCACGATGCTGATTGTGTACATAAAAGGTGTCGAGCTCCTCAAATACCAAAGTGTGTGGGCAAAAAAATGTAGATGCAGACTAGTGATTGTAACAACCCGTTTTTCGCTAGATTTACTTTGTTATTTATTTATATGTGTTTATATGTACTTATATGTGATTAATTGCCTCTGTGCGTATTTTGGGTTAGGATTAGTGGATTTCGGTGTTATAAGGGTATTATAGTCATTTTAAACTCAGAGGTATTTTGGTCATTTTGTGAGCAAGGGTAAATTAGTAGTTTCATGGTGAGGGTTATTTTTAGTGTTTCAAGTGAGAACCATTATTTTTATTAAGTTACTAGTGGGTTGTAGTAATTTATTTTATAACCGGTAAGTGATCGTTATTATTATTTTTTAACCGTTAGTGGATAGAAACTTTGGGAGTTGGTTTATAAGTGTTGTGAACCCATTAAGACACTAAGAGGGTTAAGCCCAATGTGTAGAGACTATATAAGCATTAGTCATTAAAGAAAATAGGGTCACACAATCATTTTACAAATTTTGAGAAGAGGTAGAAAGAGAAAGGGGCAAGAGGAAGAAAGGAGGGTTGTACAGAAAGCTTGAAGAACCAAGAGGAGCTAGGGATTATAGGAGCTTAATTGAAGCTTTTGCTAGGATTATTGCTTATTGAGGTAAGGGGGCTAGTTTTCATTCATAATCTCTTTGTATAATTTCATGTCTACTTCTACCTATAAGTGTTTATTTGTATAAAGTGATTATTATGATTTTAATTGATTTTAATTGATTTCTTTGTTTAATTGATGCAATGTTTGGGTATGTGAATTTGATGTTAATTAAGTTGTTGATGATGAATTTACATGCTCAAGTTATGTATACTTGTGTTTTTGCTCAAAATTGGTGAAGTATAATGTTGTTGTTGATGAATTGTTGATGAATTCACTTCTGATTGTTGTTGTTGATGATTGAAGCTTTGGGTAATCATAATCATAGAGCTTGTTGTGAAATTGTGTTGTTCTTGAGGAGTTTTTATAAAAATGGGTCAAGTGGTGATTTTTGTTAAAAGGATGTTTTTGTTCAAGTTTTATATGGTTTTGAGTCTCTTTTGGTGTTTATAAACGTTTGGACAAACTTTGGGATCAAATTTGGGCTTAGGGGATTCAAAATTGGGATTTTCGGGTGAAAAATGGGTTTTTCCAAACAGCAACCTGTCATAACTCGCCATGGCGAGTGACTTGCTCGCGAGGCGAGCTGCACAGTGACAACATCCCTTATTTCGCGTTCTTGCGTCTTTTTCACAAATTTTTGTTTTGAATTGGCCTTTGGTGTAAACATGAAAGATTTAGATAATTGAATTAGCTTTCCAATGGCTTTGGTTTGACATCAAAATTATTTTTATATTTTTAGTTATGATGAAAACACTTCAAGTAGGTCTTGGAGAAATTTCAAGTGAACTTAGCATGACTATTTCCAAGTCAACCCAAAACTTATGGTTGGTTTCCAAACTTCAAAACTTGAGTGTTAAGGGGTTCAATTAAGGTGTTTAAGAGTATTTAACCTATGTTGTGATGGATCTAACTTGGTTTTGTTTTGAAAATGAATTGGTTTTGCAATATGGGAGAAATGATACGAAATTGTCGTAACTTTGTGATTTTGATGATTTTGTCGCAGTAGGACGGTGAAACGCACATGTATATTCAACTACACTCATATGTGATCTAAGCGTATACATAGTCGAGACCCTAGAGTTTATTTACTTGGTTTTGGTTCATTTGTCTCTATTGTTTTAAAGTTGTAAAATGAGAGACGAACTTTGTCGAAAATGATCTTTAAAATCAAATACTTGGCAAATCTTTTGTGAATAGCTTGATTTGATTATATGAAGATACGTGAATGATTGCTAGGTGTGGGATATGATGTTTATCATAGTGTGGTGTATTTTCTCCTCACTTGAATTGTGAGAAATAATATGATGTTGGTGAATTATATGATAAAGTTGATGTTGGTGAATACACATATGTTGATTGATTGTGATATGGTTGGTGAATACATATATGTTGATTGATTGTGATATTGTTGGTGAATACATATATGTTGAATGATTGTGATATGGTTGGTGGATACATATATGTTGATTGATTGTGATATTGTTG
>Ga0315913_1010288_pt1 | contig 10823 bp, 3 predicted proteins | sample MpolsnodulesMG_FD_207736 | JGI IMG/M metagenome (GOLD analysis project Ga0315913, IMG submission 207736) | Medicago polymorpha root nodule microbial communities from Los Angeles, California, United States - small nodules | ecosystem: Host-associated > Plants > Roots > Nodule | place: USA... | reverse complement strand
TTAGAAAAATAGTCGTTATCGCAGAACGAGAAAACACCATTTATCGTCCTTTAAAAACCAAAATGCTAATTCCATCGATATGAATTTGTAAGTGTCTTGACAATTTGAAATCCCATATAAATAAAATTGTTCTCTCAAATTGTTCTACATCAGTCAAATGATACATTGGTTTCCCTATGTTGATGCCACATCGTACATGGTAAGTTTCATGCCGGTTAAAGACTCATTGTTTAGGAAAACCTGAGAACAACTTTTAGTCATATTTTACTTAGCTCGACCGAACTTTGGATTATTAGAGTCCATTTTTTTGAAAATCGAAAGGTTAATAAAAAAAATAGTAATAAAAAGTCAAATTTTGAGAGGTATTGAACTTTCATAGTTGAAATCCTAAAATCAATTACCATTGATAAGAGAGACATGAGATAACAAATCATCATATCTCATTTTAATTAAGTGTTTGATGAGCTAACAAGATATAATAATTTGATTTTGAAACTTATCGCATTTCACCTCTCTACTTAATAGATTTTTTTATTCTGGATATGAACTGAGTTAAAAATCAATAGAATAAAAAACCATTTATTTGTTTACCGTTATTATAAAAAATCTAATAATTTTTTTGAACTCATGTGACTTATTTTTTTTGAAGGAACTCATGTGACTTATATAATACTCTCTTCGTTTCAAAATGAGTGTTGCTTTAATCAAAAAAAATTATTTTACGATGAATGTCACTTTAAGTTTCCAATGCAATAAAAACTTGAATTCTGCTCTTTGCCCAACAGTTTTTGCTCATTCCCAATTGAAAAGACCAAAATGCCTCTGTGTGAGTTAACTCACGTTGGTGTTATGACCCCGTGTGAGTTAACTCACACATGTGTTATATCACGTTAGTTCAAAATACAAGTTTTAACTTTATGTGTTCACATGATGGTTTTGTTAGGTACTTGTAGAGGCGAAGCTCGCACAATTTTTACGAGGGGGCCAAATATTTAAAAGAAATAAAATATATTTTAAAAACTAATATATTAAACTTAATCAATAAGTAAAATAAATTTACAATAATTTTTACTTATATTTAATGAAACGACAACGAAGAAAACAAAAGTTAAACAATAATTATTTATAAAAGTTGAGCTTTATAGAGTCGTAAGAACTTAAATTTATCCATAATTGACACTAAACTAAATATATTATCAATATTTATGCAATATCATCTCTCTTTAAACCAACAAAATTGTTTGGAGTAGTCAAATAATATATTAATGAGGTAGCTACATATAATCCTATACCAATTTTCAAGTTTTTCTTTTTCTTTTGGGGTAGCCAATGCTACCCCATGACTATGAAAGGAATCGCCCCCGGGTACTTGTGTTACAATAAATCACACATGACGCATACAGGATGAAAGCAAGCAATATGTTACAGTAATTCTTCTTCCAACTTTAGAAACTAATATAATCAATTAATAACTCACATTGCTTTTTTTTTTTTTCATTTCTGCCGTGTTGAATTCAATTCAAAGTCATGTGGATCATTGGATCCCACTTTGTCATAAATAACTAGTATGGGTCTCACTTTGGTAGTCATGTGGATCATTGGATCCCACTTTTGTCATAAAGAATTAATATGGGTTCCAATTTGGTTGAAATAATATTGGTGATAGAAAAGTGAGAAAGAAATGTGCGTGAGTAAACTCATGCTGAGTTTTTTAGTGTGAATTTTCAACGTGACTTTACTCACGTAGGGGTATTTTGGTCTTTTCAGTTGGGAATGAGCAAAAACTGTTGGGTAAAGAGCAGAATTCTAATAACTTTTTCTTTTCAATTGTACCCTTCAATTAATACTACTTACACTACTTCCAAAGTATTATTTTTTCTTCAATGAAAAACAAATCAATAGTTGATTAGAATAATTTGTTAAAATAACATCTCTTTTTCTTTTAATTAATGCATTTCTCAACATGTGTGTAAAATCCTTAAACGACATTCATTTTGAAACGGATGGAGTAGAATGATTTAATTACTTATTTTTATGATAAATTAAAATTATTTGTTTAATAGTGTCAATCAAATTTTCCCTTTGATTGTAAAAACCCGTCATTCATTCTTATATGTATTTTCAACTTCAACTCAACACTAACTTATTCCCTCAAAACTAACCAAAAATGTTGACAACTCATCTCCATAGACCCTCTATTTTCTCTCCACTTCTGCACCCGTTCAACCTCATTTCCACTCTCCTACCTCATCAACAATCTTGCCTTCTCCTCCAAATTTTCTGGAGAATCGTGTAGTTCCAACCTACGAAATTCTGTATACATTCTTGCAATCAGACAAAGACATTATTGCTTGTGCAACACAAAATCCAAGTTTACTCTCTGACCATCTTGTGTATCATAACATTACAGTAGTGTTGATTGAGAACGGAGTGATAGACTCAAGTGTTTCAAGGTTGCTTCGAGCGCAAGGTAACTCAACACAACCGGTATTCCTGAAGGTGTTGGAAGAATTAAAGGATTTGGGGTTTAATTCTTCACAATCTTTTTTCTCAATAGCATTTCATGCCAAAAGAACGGTAACCAAAACCAAGTAGAAAGATAAAGTTGATGTCTTTAAGAAATGGGGTTGGTCTGATGAAAATGTTCTAGCAAGCATTTAGAAAGCAGACTCAGTGTATGTTACGTCCATTCATAAAATAAATTTAGTGATGAGATTTTGGGTCGATCAGTTGGGTTGGGATGCTATGGCCATTGCCAAACTACCAAGGGTTTTTGGGGCTAGTCTCAGTTCTGCAATATCTTCTGAAGAAAGGTTTGCGAATAAAGAATGCAAGTTTCCGTGCCAGAATTTGTTATCTTGTTCCTTATTTGATTTGATTTTTCGTACAGACTGTTATTGTAGTTAGCTTAGCTAAGTTGTTTCATTTCCGTACTCGGACAAATGTTGGTTTTGTTATAATTGATATTTTTTTCAAAATCATGATGTATATTTGTTGTACTCGTATCGTACGTAATAATACCTAATAATATGCCAGTAATACATGTAAAAGTTGAACTCTTCTTGCATATATGAGCATGGAATACTTTTTTGCGAGTGTTATTTCTTCTTCCAAGTTTGTTTAGTCCAATAATCTATGGCATAAGTTAAGCTATACCGGACTAGGTTGCTGATTTTGTACTGATTTTAGGTTCTAGTTGCAATTTTTGTTACTTTGCAAATATAAAGAATGCAAATAATGACAAATGCATCTGTCATAATGTTCGTGGTACAATTGTAAAGATCTCTCAAATTCCAATATTAAGGCTGTAAATAGGGTTATCAATATCAATTATTCAAAACAATATGCAATTAGCATTATTTAAACTACAACCAATTTATTTGATTTGTTGAACTTATCTTATGTATTTGTCTTACTATTCCAAATATCAGTATAAACTAATTATTGCAGGTTCACAGAAGTAATTCTTCTGATTTCAAAATGCTTTTCCTATGTTTCTCTACTGAATTTTTCTCTCTTGGACGACTGTTTGGCAGATTTCATTACTGTTTCAGATCAAATTTTGGCTGTCCAACTAGAGGATTCTAATTTCTAACTGACCAGCCCTCTGACCAATCATCCCAAGTAAGACTTGGAGTAAGGAATAAATATAGTTAGTATATGAACTTTCTTAAGATGACAATGTTCAAGGATGTAAAACCAATGTAAGAAAAATATGATGTGGTTAATTGTTTGAAATAGGTCAAATGATTCAAGCATGCACAACATTGACGGCAGGAAGCCGAACACTAACAGAAGCAGAAGCCTACGGAACAATTCTGGAACAATCATCACATTCAGATCGAAATGTATTGGAACTTGCAAGAGAATTCTCCTAATTCCAAATTCAAACTTGCCTTAATATGCATGCTCTTATCCATTCACACCTGTGAAATTATGCAGGTTCACTATAAGCTCCAATAAATCCTTTGACAGAAAACCAAGCCTAACTTCCCTTATTTTTAACTCATCTAATGCAAGAATAAGTCATATCACAATCAATAGATTTTGTCAGTACAAGATATTGCAATGGAGCCATCATATCCTATCAAGAATGGTTAGAAACCTTCAGATCACAGAAAACCAATCATGTGTATCAAACCGATCCTGAATCAAATTTGCAAATAATCATTTCACGACAAGTACTTATTTAAAGGTAACCACTGAAAGTCGCATGCCCTAACATGTCTAAAAGATTTTATTCAAAGTTTATAAAGAAGGGAAAGGGCATGAATGGAGGAAGCACTTAAGACTTCGGAGTTGGGTTCGGCTTAAACAACCCTACATTTTTTGTGAGACTTGTATAACACGGAATCATAAGCTTCAAAAGACGAGGTGAAGGTTGATTGTCAAAACTTGCCAACATCCTGTCCAAAGCTCGACCAACTGCAAAAAAACGATCTGGTGTAGCACAAACATACGCCAAACCATCATCATCCGACAGAATTTTCTCAACAATAAATGTTGCAACCTGTGGTGATATACACATTTCATTAGGAGTTATAATTGGTAACTAAATTACTAGTGATTTTGCTGAAACTTTAAAGTGTAGTTTTTATCAAAATTGTGGTGGTTCATGGTGATTCTATTATTCTTACCGCAAATGTTAACATATGTAGATCGATCCCGAATTCAACTACTACCCCTAACATTATGGCTCTCTCCTAACAAACTAACTACTAACATTTTCTTATAAAAAACCTTAATAGTAAAAAGTTTGGAATTAGTGTAAAGGATTTCAAATTCATTGAAGAGAAGAAATATGTTGGAAAAGAAAGTTATTTCACATACAACTTTGTAATCACACATACCCAAAACAAAGAAGGAAATATCAAGTTCAATTCATATAAACAAAATATATTTAAATATGATTTTAATGTTTTTTGGTTTTAGTTCTTGTAGGTTTTTTTATTTAAATCCAGTCTGTAAATTTAAAAGTTGTTGTTTTTAGTCTTTGATGTCATACGTGACAAAAAAAAATAATGTCATGTGCGTGACACAATAAGTTGATTTAGTGACTAAAATCAACAGTTTTTAAATGTGCAGGGACTGAATTCAAACAAAAAACTTACAAGGACTAGAATGAAAAATAATTATAGAGACTAAAACCATATTTAAATCTATTATGTATTTTTCTTAAAAAATAATTAAACCTACTATTTAGCAGTAAATTAGCTAAGAAATAAGAATTGACAAACTCACCGTTTTTGACAATTCTTTGCCAATTTCCATATTGCGTAGGCACAACGGCATTACTTCAGTCGCGAGAAGGAAGCCTATCGCTTCCTTAGTCTTAACCTGTGAATATCATGTATCAACAAGTGGAAATTGTTACAATTGACAAAATACAAACATAAATTATACACATAAAAATAGATTAATACAAATCCATCAATCATGAAAAAAATTAAAATAGAATAATACCTTTACCATTGCAGCAATGACTCCAAGACTGGCAAGTCTTAAATCTTCAAATGGAGCTAACTTACTTGATGTATTAAGGAAGGGATACAAATATATAGGTATGTTAGCTGCATATAAGAAAAGGTAAATTTGAATAATAAAAAGACAATATAAATTTCTTCAAATGTTGTCTTTTTACGAGGAAAAATGATGTTTAAGATAATGTCAAAGCGTTTCCCTTGTATTTCATATAAAAATAATAAGCATTTTAGTTTAATTTAAATGCTTTTATTTACAGACGATTTGTGAAAATATAAACATTGAAAGCAAAAAATACAAGTCACTAAGAGAATGTATGACTACTTGCAAAATAAATTAGAGAGAAAGTTCAATTTTTCACATAGAATTTAGTTACTAGACCTAAGACCTACTTGGTAGATTGTATATCCATTTTACACAAAAAAATTCATTCTATTAGAGAATAAAGAAGGCATAAGATAATTATTTCAATCAATAATTTATGCAATATATAATATCTAAGGGAGGGAGGATTTTACCATCAATTTATGTGACATATTTATCACAGAGAAATATAAAATCCCAAGTCAATGTGTAGTTTGAGCCTATTTGTTTGGTTTCTAACCCTCCCACTTTCTGATGTTACTGATTTCAAAGTAATCTTTCTCAGTTCTGGCCATTATAAATCCCAATAAATTTCCTTGAAGGATAGTGGTAAATTAACTACTAACATTTGACTATAAAAATTCACATTAAGTTGTTAGTGTCTTCATGGCATTCTTGCAATATAAGTTGTAGTTATAACACTATCAAATTGAATTATGTGAAATTGATAAGTTCAACAATAGACGGAAATTAATATTAATTAAGATAAATAAACAAAATAAAATTACCTTTCATGAATGAAAACTTTGTGTCAGGGTGGGAAGCCACACACTGTAACAAAATCATGAGAGAAAGATGATATTATAAAGATATTAGTTTTTCGTATATGAAGAAAATAAAAACAACGGAGAAAAAATTATAATATTTTTGTATGGATACTTTAAACAAGATATAAAATTTGTTAGAACAAACTCATCTCACCTGAAGTAGAGCAAGAGTATTGCATATTCGAGTTGATTGTGCAGCAGTAAGATTTTCTGGTGAAAGAGTAGGATATATTGTAATTATTTCCTGAGGGAAAATTAAAATTTCACTTCATGGTAAGTGCAGGGCCACCAATAAGCACAATTGTAAAAGACTAAAAAATACTTAAAACAATCAAGAAACAAATTAAGCATGAGCAAGGTACTTTGAGCCAATATAAAGTGAACTATTTAAAACAACTTCAAAACTAAACATATCATAACCATTTAGTCTTAACTTTTCCTCGTCAATAATAAGTCACTTTGATTGGAATTGTGAAAGTAAAAGGTTGTTTTACATAAGACATAAAATGGTGAAATATTTGTGTTAACAAATAGGTCAAAAGGTCCTCGTGAACTTATCTCAGTTGGTAGGGACAATGCATAATATATGCAAGGTCCAGAGGTTCAAACCCGACCACAAAAAAAAAAAGGCCAAAAGAGAAAGAAAAATTAATACAAGAAAATATTACAAACAAATGAAAGAAATTTCCTAGAAATTCTACTCTAAATAAAGTCAGCAAGTAAATAATATAAAATGAAGTCACTAGCATACCTGTAAAAATATTGCAATAGTACCAATTGAATTCCACAATAACGGTGCGAGTTCTTGAAACAAATCTGTCATCTGAAATATAAATAACAAAGAAAAATAAAAATATATATGTTAACTATAATATATGAGTAAGCATTGCTAAGTACTAACAAGATTGTAACATATAAAATTCTAATATCAAAGAAAAGCTTGTGAAGCACAACATTAATCCAAGTGATTTTATAAATGGATTTGATTGAACCAGCAACCACCACAATCAATGATATCTATTGTTATTCAATATAGTAGTCGAGATATCGAGTTTATTATTTTCCCAATTCACATTGTCGATCACATGATTAGATCTAATGACTTAAACTTGATGACTACATGGGTGAAATTAATTTTTGATTATAGTGAATGTGGGTCTGATTTTGTAATATTTGTTATCCTAATTTCATATTTCATTGTTCATTTGTTCCTATTTCCTCATATTCACTGTCACACTCTCATTTGCTTTCTCCTTTAACTACATGTATTTCTTCAACCATGTTTCATCCTGATAAAATCATGGAGTGTGACACAATTTTCTCATGAAATAGAGAATGATGCAATAGCTATCCAAAGCTAGTTAATAAAAGAATTTAACGCATATACTAATATTTTATTTTTATATTCACATATAATTAACAAGATAAACATAAATGAATGCTAGTACAAAGCTTCAAATGATATATAGGAAAAAATAAAATATAAAAAATCCTATTTAAAATTTTCATTTTTCTTAAGATACACAAAACAATATAGCTTTTTGACTCATTTGGGATCATAACCGCATCCTAATTCTTGCAAAATACCAAATATGGTTGAATTGAGTAAAAAAATATAAATGGGGCTCATAGTTTGAATCTCCCATAGAGAGTATTCACATTTAATATAGTGTGTCAACTTATCAAGAAGTTGTATGGGATTGGAGCTTAGTTGTGAATTCAGTGAAAAAAATTAAAAAAAAAAAAAGACCCCATAAATTGAAAGATGTATTGGTACAAACCTTGGAGAGCAAATGAAGAGCATTTTCTCGTAGATCGGGGTTGCTCAGTTCAATAACAAGACGCTCAGCGTACAACATCTTGTTGCTAATGGTGCTGGAGACGGATGCAACAGGAAGAAATTTGTTATTCTTCAAGGAGGGTGATTGAGGGGGGAAATTCGCCATTGATGGATGAGAATTATTTGATGTTTGTTCGAATTTATCACTTGTATTTGAGTTTGGGCTTTATTTATCTACGCGATGACGTAATAATGTAAGTGAGAAAATGGTGAGCGGGCAAGTGTAGCAGTATGGAATGACAATCCAACACGTATTTTGCATGCCAGTGGGACTATCCATTGACTATAGGTTATGATAACAAGGAAACGTCTATGTAGGGCCACATAAAGAAAGTTGAAATTCGAGCAATTAGCATTGGAAATTGTAGCGACCCCGACTCTTTTATTATTATTTTTTTATATATCTTTATCTACTATCTACATTAAAGTATAGTTATACCAGTACAAAAGTCATTAGATTTCACTCCTAAATCAATATTGTTTTTCATAATTATAATTTTATGGAAACACAATACAAAATATCAATTGATTAACATAATATTTTTTGTCTTAAATGAACTGTTGATGCCCCTATTTTACCAAAAATATCATTTTAGTCCCCCAATTCAAAATTTAGGTTTTGGTCCATAATTTCATGTATTGTTGCGACTTTAGTCCCAACTCAAATATTTTACCCTAAAAATGGTGAACTTTAACCCAAATAGTAGTGATTCTTTGTATTTTCTCTTTAAATTCAAAATTGAATTAAGAAATTTCCACTTTTTGTGAGCCAAAATTCACCTTATTTTTGGCTAAAAATATGGGTTCTAACCAAAATTGCAACAAAATGTACAATTAGGGGATCAAATTCGAATTTTGAAATGGGGATAGGATTTTCTTTTCAAAATTGAATTAAGAGATTTCCACTGTGTGAGCCAAAATTCACCTTTTGTTTTTGCTAAAAATATGGGTTCTAACCAAAATTGCAACAAAATGTACAATTAGGAGATCAAATTTGAATTTTGAAATGGGGGATAGGAGTTTCGTTTCTAGTAAGGGAATAGAAAATTCATTTAAGCCTTTTTTTTTGTTGCACTTGCTTTTTAATCATAAGCAATAATATCTATCCTATTTCGTTGCATATTAATCGCTATATCTCTTGTAACAACAATGTTTTTGCCACCAAAACTAATTGCCTCTTGAATGCTGTTATAGCTCCACTGATACCGTAGCCGAACATGTTTCTGTTCCCCGTCTTTTTGCCACCAATGTTGCCGCCGTCATACTGCCTTCGACGACTATTGATGACAAGTCCTCTTACGTTATTCTTAACATGTTTTTTTTGTCATTTTTATTTAGTTTTAATATTAGAACAATTGCCTATGGTTTTCAGGACATTTTGTAATGTTTTCTATCTGAGTCGTGTAATTCTAGTTTTTCCCGAAACAAAGAAATTCTAACGTGTTTTGATGTAATTCCAGAAGAAATCATGTAAATCGGCAAAGCAAAACATCATGAAGACTTGTGAAGATTTTGAGAAGGTCATGAAAGAAGATTCAAGAGGCCTCAGAAGATATTACAAAGGGGGGAATTATGTTCCCAAGTCCCAAGACATCTTATATGGAAGAAAATACCTAAAAAGACGAAGAAACAATCGATTATCCAACTAGGGCATGAGCCATGCGCCAAGGGCATGACATTTTATGCCTATGCACCCAGCCATGTTGGGAGCGGGTCAAAACTGCTTTTTACACTTTTTAAGTGGAATAAGCCTAGTTTTCAGCCCAAACCCAGGTGGAAACCAAGACTATAAATACAACTCATCTCATTAATAATTTTTCATTCAGAACGAAGCGGTTCAAAAGGAAGGCAAACATTAGGAGCTTCAAGCTCACTCTAAGTCTCTTGAGTATGGTTTTTTTCTTTTGTAATTTGTCTTTAGTTACCATGAGTAACTAAACTCTATTAGGGTAAGATTCTAAGATGAACCTCTATTTATTTGTTGGATAATTTAATTTAAGTTCTTTATATAGTTATTTCAACAATCCTGTTTGTTGTGTGAATTATTTATTTCTGCTAATGACAACCAACCCTGAGATAACAGTACTTAGGGAGGTGACATACCTAATATTGGTGAAAACCTACCCGAAAAAGGAAGTAACTAAGATAATGATTACAATAATTAGGCAAACAATAGTAACTTTAAGGAATTAAATCAGCATAGTAACTTTACTCTTCTTTCATCCTTGGCAAGGTAGACGATATAGAGCTACCCGTTTGTAGAACTACCAAGAAGGAGAGTATGTTGATGTACTTCTAAGATTCATTTATGAGGGGGCCTTTAGGCCAATGGAAATTTAGGAACACTAATTTAAGTCTATGTTTCAATTACCTCTGAGAGAGTAATACCTCACTCTAATATTTCTTACGAATGTGTACGTATCCTATTTGATTGACAACCCTAAACTATAGCGCGCGTATAACCTTTGAAGTAGATAAAATAGTCACAAGGAAGGGGGGGTTTGAATTGTGACCCTTTAAAAATTATTCTGTAACTTAAAAAGTAATTCTCAAGTTGAAACTTGGAATGATTAAGTTAGTACCAGACTTCA
>Ga0315913_1010284_pt1 | contig 10826 bp, 10 predicted proteins | sample MpolsnodulesMG_FD_207736 | JGI IMG/M metagenome (GOLD analysis project Ga0315913, IMG submission 207736) | Medicago polymorpha root nodule microbial communities from Los Angeles, California, United States - small nodules | ecosystem: Host-associated > Plants > Roots > Nodule | place: USA... | reverse complement strand
TATTTAACTATGAGGGATCAAACATAGTGATTGAAAATTTTTATAAGGACTAAATATGTAAGAAAATTTTTATTTTTATAGGGACTAAAACGAAAAGTTAGTATATTTATAGAATCAAAAACATTTTTTTCTGACAAAAACAAAGGATATTCATTCATTCAAATTGATAGAATACATCAGAGACAATAACATGATCAAATCGCTAAAAATGTAAATGGTGAATTTGCGAACAAACTCACAACACCCAAGTTAATAGCATACAATGGCAAAATGTCTACAAATAATATGATAAAATCTAAATCACCAGAATACCCATGCTTCTGGATCTGCAACGTTGACGCTCAAATCATTGCAACAAAAGATGCGAAATCAAAAAATGTCACGTAAGTTTCTCTCACTAAAATATTTCAATCAAACTTATTAAGTCATATCTAAAAATTATTCTCTTGAACGATTCATACTCATTAAAATCAAATGTTGAAAAAGCATAAATTTTTATTATATAATTAAAAATTAGAAATATTAAAATTGAAAATTGAGTTTGTTGGACCATCTGATTTGGATTAAACGATTATCGCGTGCTTCCCCTGCACAGTAAATGCGTGCTTGTCACAAAATTCCACCCCTTCATTCTTCTTCTTCTCCTCCTCCACCTGAAACTACAATCTCTCTGCTACTCTTTCCGGCGGCGTATGAGCGATCGTAGCTTCACCGGCACCGAACCTTAACCGATTCCCAAGGCACGTTTATCTACCCGATTCCATCTTACATTTTCAAATACCTTTGATTCTAATGGATGATCGAACTTTTACTCGCTCATTTTCGACTTTCATTTTCTCTAATCTTACCGTTGATTATTCATGATGTATGCATCATCACCCTCTCCAATGCATGTTTGTTTTGTTTTCCTTTTCTTTTTTTTGCAGTTTTGATCATACTTTTTCCTTCCTCGCAACTCTCATGATTTCCATATTATTTGTTTCGTTTTTCAGTTTTGGATTTCCTATGTGAAGTTATGCGGTTTATGAATTTGATTTTCGATTATTGTTCATTTTTGTTCTTTCTGTACTTGAAGCAGTGAAATTGACATGAACACGAAATAGACATGGATACAACGGTAAAAATTTGAAAAAAAAAAATGATATAATTGAACATAATCACATGTGTCGGACACTGGACACGCCTTTCAACTTCCATCAGTCGGTGCTACGGAGATAGCAAATGTCTAGTAGAAATGGTGGAAATACAAGTTCATCTTAACAAAATCACCCCTAATATTTTATTTTGACGAATGAAAGTAACTATTGAAACATGGGAAATAAAGTTTATATGTAAATTGGTCAAATCTGCATAATTACCGACACCTCTAATTGAATTTGTGTCCGGTGAGGCATAGACACATGTGATTACATTCTATCAATTCATTTTTTCAAATTATTACTGATGTCGGTGCTAGTATTGTGTCTGGCGTCAATGCTTATAGATAATGTGTGCACGTTGTAATTGTGTACCCTTTGGTGTACCCCTATAACCAAATCGTTCATATATCATAAATTTATAATCTGGCTGTTATTTGAAAGAGTTCCTTTTTTTTATGGATACCATGTTTGATGTCCCTCGTAAAGTCTTAGATTTAGTTTTGTTTATCATTGTCATGCTCTTTAAGCCCTTTTCTGTGTTGGAATGGATTCTTGTTAGTTATTAATATTATAAAATGTACAGTTTGTTGAGTATATAGTTCATATACTAACAATGAGTTTAATTCTTTGTTCAGAGTTCAGACCTTGTGAAAAGAAGTGAAAATCTTTTACTGTTCTATTTTTCAGCTTTATCTCATTTCTCTTGTCTATCTATACATGCTGTTTATTGCGATATTTTGCTCTCAAACAATTGTAATTACATATCACATGCATTATGGTTTGGTATATTGGTTTCTCTGGCATGTATTGTTGCTTTTGTTTTTATTTCCATAGAATCATTTAGGTTTAGATGGTTTTTATCATGCAGGTTTCTTGTTTCTATTGGTGAATATATGCTTACAGCCGCATGTACCGGTGAGATGTGTTTGCATTGGAATTTCTTCATTGTCTCGCTTCCTTTCCTTTTACAATTTACACTTAATGGGTCAAAGTTTTAGTTATACGACTCCTCATACCTTTGGGTTCATATTATAATGATAAAACAGCAGTGTTGTTATTTATATTATGCCAGTAACAACCTGTTTTTACCTGGAATCAGCACTGTATAGGTTATGGAAGTGACCAAATTTCTTCATTTGGCTTCTTTATTATATTAACTGAGTTACAGATGATGTTGCAGCAGAAACTTTTAAATCTTAATTTATGGGGTGATCGCAGAACTGATTACTTTGACATGTTCTGTTTTGTCAGGATTTATTAGCCTAATGATGTGCTGCCGTTGTGGATTGTTATAGACCAAATTCTGTTTAGGAAGGAGAAAGTGTATTGGTACCAAAGATCCTCCTTTAATTGGGATAAAGATTTATGTAGGATTTTTTCAACTAGAATATGGCCATCATATCAAATTCATATGGGACGCTTAGTGAAATGGCCTATAAATTATATTGAGGATTTAGCAGCAATAGATCTTTCACATTCCAGTCTTTAGTGAAGAAAGATGTCTGTGTTACTGTTACTAGCAATCTAGAGAAGGGTGTGTTACTAGAAATCTAGAGAAAAGTGTGTTACAAGCAATCTAGGGAAGGGTGAAGAAATATTTTTTTTGTTAAGGTCCTCCTAAAAGAGGTTCTGAGATGCAGAGTTGTAGATGATTGTAAACCTTGATAGTAATTTCCCTATAGCATTGATTTGTAATTATAATATTATTATCTCTTTGGTTTTATTACTTGATATAGTATCCTTAGATATTCTTGTTGTTTTCTAATTTCATTTTGTCAGATATTATCTCTTCCATATATAAATACATACAATCTCATCTTACCTAAAAAAAAAACTAATATGTACAATATCATTGTATATTTTCAATATAATTCTGAAAATTTCAGTCTGGTACCAGAGCTTTCTGGTTGACCCCCTTTCAGTTTTCTTCTTCCTCAAGTGTTGTCAGTTTTTAGGCGTTCAGTCGTTTTGAATTTGGACAGTAGATTAATACAAGATTATTCAATCTTTATTATCCGTCCATTTGCCTTAGAACCCACTGACAGCCATCCCCTACAAGCACCATCAGTAGAGCAAGTTTTATTTTTGGATTCTACAATGCTCTCATTACTTGGATTCGTGCGTGTTTGATAATGTTTTATTTTGATTTTGATCCTGTGGGTTTGTTGACGGTGAAGCTGTTCGATAACCAGGTGTTGGTTCCACTTATATTCCTAAATGTCGAGAAATGAATGGAAACTAGTGTTGTTAATAGCATAGCCAGAAAGCTGAACTTTCTGCCCTTTGCTTTACCCAGTTATTGGGGTGGAAAATTTCTTTTTATTGGTGGAAAATTTCTTCTTTGTTTGAGCATATTCATCCTAATTTTTTTTATTGTTGTGTCGAAATGGGTCTTTTTAAGGCAAACCTCAATAATTTCTTTTCATGTACAATTGGATATTGGACATGCTTTGATTGTTAATATTCCATTAAAATGCAGTTTTTTTTTTTGTGGTATTAGTCATTCTATTTGGTTTGAATTTTTTTTTATCATATTCTTCATTGAAACTTTCTAAAATATATTGAACTTTTTGTCCAATGTAAAATCAACATGCCACACGATTACAGTCTAAAATATAGACAGATTCAGAAATGTGCTCGTATAAAGAACATACTTGCATAATATAATTTAATGACAAAAACTTTCTATTTCAGAAGTAAGTGTGTGTGTGTGTGTGTGTGTGTATATATTATGATTATCTATAGCTAATTATTTGTCTTAGTCTTAAATCACAATTCATTATTTTGTAAGATACCTATGTAGACAGAGATGATAACTATTTGCCATCAATGATGTGACAAGTTGGAATTAACTGATTGAGGTTAAGCAAACCTTTCTTGAACAAATCAGTTTGACTTATACTATGATACAATAAAGTAGAGCCTTGGCACAATAGTTAGAGTTGCTGCCATACGAATAGAGATTACAGATTTCAGCCGTGGAGTCAGTCTCTTGGTAATGCAAGGTAAGAGTGCATATAATGGATCCATAATGGGTCTGGACCCTGCCCTTGATGGAGCTTAACTTTAGCATCAAACAATAGAAGAAAAAATGGTATATTAATGGTAAAGTATTCTCTATTGTGGTAAAATTGCTGTCTATTTTTAGTAGAAATTTTTTGGACTTTCATGTGCTTTTTTAAAAGATTAACATGGTTAGTTTTTGTGGTTTTACCAATAAGTTTACCTGATAGCTTTTTTGATAAGGTTTTCATCCTTGGTATAAAAAAGAACTGTCAGGTTTGTTTTGTAAGCATAGCTGACTTCACAATAGGCTTATCCCCGGTCATTCTCCGCTTCAATAACAAATTGTCTTTGTGGTTTAATTATTCTGGGTACATTGGATTTACTTAATTTTTTTGTTCAATTTTGTCTTAACTAATTACAAGGTGCATAAGGGAGTTTGCCCTTTTTGTGCCTGATTGTGCGCATAGTTGATTATCTTTTTCAAGTGCAGGAATAGAATAGCAAATGATAATACCTGCTGAGTGATTCTTTGTAAACCTGGCCAGGTGAGTCTGTTGTTGAGTCATCCTATTTCTAACCGTTCCTCTTTTTATGTGGTATCTAAGCTCTGTCTCCTACATACAGTGAGCTAGAGTAAGGAAACATCATTCATCTAATTTAAGTATCCACCGTATCATCTGTTCTCCTTTGCATGGGTTTACTACTTATATTTTTTCCCCATCTTCATTTTCTTACCTCATACTGAATTGTGATCTTCAACACTAAGCCCTTATCTTTTCACCTGAGTTTTGGATGTACTTAAGGAACACATCCATGATTGAGCACCAAGATGCATGCTGTTTGCAGATGATATCATCCTACTTGTAGAGTTGAGGGAAGAATTAAATGGGAGGTTGGAGGCTTGGAGACTAGTCTTAGAAAACATATGACTTTTGCCTGAGTAGAAGCAAGACAAAGTATATGGGATATAGTTTTAGCAAGAGACGAAGCGTTTCTAGCCTAGAGGTGAAAGTTGGAGATCATACCATACCACAAGTTACTCAGTTTAAATATCTTAGGTCTATATTACAAAACAACGGAGAAATAGAAGGAGGTGTAAACCATCGAATCCGAGCTGGGTGGTTGAAATTGAGGAGTGCCTCAGGTGTTTTATGTGATGCAAAACTAGACTTAGGTGGTTTCGGCATGTAGGGAGAAGACTTGTGGATTCTGTAGCAAGGAGAGTAGATCAAATGGAGGGGAGTCAAATCCCTAGAGGTAGGGGAAAACCTAAAAAAACTATAACAGAAACTATTACGAAGGATCTAGAGATTAATGAGTTGGAGAAAGACATGGTTTTTGATAGACCACTGTGACGTCATTTGATTCATGTTGCCGACCCCCACTTAGTGATCTTCCTTAGCGATCTTCCAAGGCTTGGTTGTTGTTGTTGTATACTGAATTGTGATCTTCCTTTTGTGAGTGGAGAGTCGCATTCTGAGTCTGGCTTCAAGTGATTAGACTTAGTGGGTTTAGAAGATTACGAGTGGCATCTCTTTAGTGTTTTACAGGTTAGTTTCTGTCAATTTATTGTGAATTCCTTAGCTTAATTCTGATTCACCAGATATGTAACCTTCACCTTTCATGCAATTTGGTGGTACTTGGAACAGTAACAAAGATAATTTAGTTTATCCTGTAAGTATTGGTCTATTGTCTAATTATAAACATCATCATGATTCATGATATACATTGCGATCTTATATCACATAGTTACCTATTATTTACCCTTTCGATCTTTTCTTTGGTATTCTTCTTTGCAGCAGGACATGAAATCTCAAGCTAGGTGGTCTTCTTCTGTAGGTCTTAAACCTTTTTCCCTATAAAGGATTGAATGACAAATGATGAAAACTGATGAATAATATATCGGTAATCTAAGGACTTTTATCTATTCATGTAGACATGTGGAAGTTCTAGTGGTGGTTGTATATGCTCCAAGTGGAGGAGGAAGGTCAGGCTAGGTGTAACTGTAGGAGTACTTTTGCTCTATTGCTAGTAAAACTGTTTATACTAAAAATGCTGCCTTACAAGACCATCTGAATTATCTCCAGGATTCAAACTCATTACTTTCGATTGCTGATTATGATAATAATCATAATAAATTTTTATAAAATGAGTTTAAGTTTTGGTTCTAGTTCTAGTTATAGTTCATTTTGCTTCTGCTTGCATAAACACATCTGTTGTTTTCTCCCCCTTGTCCCTCATTGTAAATATCTCCACACGACTAGTAAGTGCGGTTCATTCTCAAGTATCTCCAAACGACTAGTAAGTGAGGTTCATTCTCACTTGAAGTATTTAAATTGACTTTGGCATCCAGCAAAGTATTTTGACTACACAAGTTGCAGTGTTTACGGTATATTTTGACATGACAATGGGGGGGACTCTGCAGTTTCAATTCAATGGATCAGAATTAGAATAAATTATATACAATACAAAAACTTAGTATTTATTTTACTTTTACTTTTGTGCTATTTTTCTTGCTGAATTTATGGGTAACTTCTGGTCACTTACAAATGTTAATGCAGTTTGATTTCAGATGCTCTTTTGCCTTGCAGGTGCCAGGTTGTAAGTAATTTGCTAGTCTAACTTCACACACTGTCTATTTTGAATCCTGAGATCGCAACCAGTAGGATATGGGGCATAGACATTTTTATAGTGCATCTCCAATGTTTGAGAGTGATCCTGACCAGAACTGGAATCATATGCATACTCAACAACATTATATGCACCTTGGTATTGTTACTGTAGCCAAATTTCCCTTGTGTTTTTGGTTCATTTCCTACATTTCAATGGTAAATATTTATTTTTCTCTCATCAATGCCGTATTGATTTGATTAGTTATCTATTGCAGGTAGGAGTGGCACTTCAGATAGTGGTTCTTTTTGTCACCCTTCGGAAAATATGTCTACAGATAGCATTTCTTTTCCATCTCATTGGAACTCTGCAGCAAGGTCAAATAGATATGCATCATCAAGTGTAAACACTGAAGCACTCCGTCATCAATCATATGCATCAGGAACTTCTCACAATCATTTTCTTCATTCATCAAGTGCTGGAACTTCCTTTGAAGTGTCTGGAAATTATGCATCCCAACCTTCTAACTCTAATTATCAGAGACAATCATTTCCTGATGTAGATGGTGGTTTTATTGATCGTACACTAACAAGTGGATGGGGGTCTCACAAGAGGAAGGGCCCTGGTGTTCCTTCAATCTATGAGAGTGGCAGTACAAGCAGACATGTGAATGCTAGAAGTGCATCTGATCTTCCTTTATCTTCAGAATCACCTCTAGAGAAGCCATACATGGATTCTCAATATATGCCTTGGGATCATGTTTCTATGACCCCTTCATTTAGAGGTAGTGGCCTTCCAATAAGGGGTGAGGGTTCTTCAAGGAATGTGAGGCGTTGTTTTGGATTTGATTTGGAATCAAATCCGCAAAGAACCCAATTGTGGAGTAATTCTCCTCACAACTCATACCCTACTGGCATGCCAGTTAACCATTCTAGACCAGTTGATCTTTCAAGTCAAACTTCTAGCAATTGGAAAAGGGATTGGTGCCAAATGAGTATAAATCCTGCTCATGGAAGGGTATTACCGTCAGGTTTGTTTTTAGTTAAAATTAGTAGAAACACTCTTACATTCTCCTTTTACTTTATGTTAATGTGATTGTTGAATTAAAATGCAGATTCAAGTGCTTTTTTTAGCTACGAGACAAGTCATTTTCTTGTTGGAAGGCATTATAGTAACGCTCCTGTAGGTGTGGACCATAATGATTTTAGTACAAGAAGAAATCCCCCTGCTCCTCAATTTTTTCAGAATAATCTGACTCAAACTACTTGGGGAGTTCATGGTAACTATTCTCAAAGACCCATCACAACTTTTAGCGCTTCTTCAAGCTTTTGCTTTGGACATGCGGCACCTTCAGAAGATGGATTGCATATACTGGCTGAAAGTGACTCTGCTGTAGATCCATGGCCATTGAGCTCCGTTGGTTGGCAGAGTAGTGATAGGAACGGGTCAAGGATGTATAGTGATAGATATCGTTCACTGTCTGACGAGGCTGGTCGCAATGATCGATTTTTCCGTGAGGTATCTATATCTCAATTCTCTGAAGTTCTATTCTTGTGTTATCCGTCTTAGCCATACCATTAAATTGAAATGTTCAGCTAGCTAGCAAAATTTAGGCATGTTTGTTCCAATTTATGAACTGGATTAATTGTGATGCTCATGATTATCAGCAAGATTGTTGTTTTCTGGCTTTATAACTACTGCCAGACTTTTTTCAGTGGTATACAAATCAAATCTGGTTTTATTGTTTTTACGTGTTTCATGATTGTTGATTGTGCTTCACAGTATGGTTCTCCGAATATACATGATCAGCATAGGGACATGAGGATGGACATAGACAACATGAGCTATGAGGTAATTATTTTTGTTTCATGTGTTATAATTAATAATATTGCTGTCTAATATTTGGATTTGGATGCTTTGATCGACCAGGAACTACTTGCACTTGGAGAAAGAATCGGCAGTGTGGGCACAGGATTATCTGAGGATTTGATTTCTATGTATTTGACAAAAACATTGTACTGTTCAGCTGAGCAAAGTCAAGAAGGAACTTGTGCAATTTGTCTGGTATATTTCCTTTTACCATGCAGAATAAATAAGGCATCCATTTTTTGTTACTGAACATTCAATATAAACTAGGGAAATGCTAACCGTTGCCCGGGGGCACTAGTTAAGAAAACCAAATCATTCCAGATAAAAATGCTTTTTTTTGTTTGTTTAAAATAAGATAAATCATGATAGAGTCCAAGGATTTGTGTGTTAAAGTTGGTACGACACTTCCCTTTTTTGGTGGAAACGGGTAGGACAAGGCTTGGTGCGAAATTCCTTTTTTCTGTTCCTGTTGTGTAGAGTCAAACAGTATTTTTGGTAATTGATTTCTGTTTGTATGTCATCTGACTATCTGAGGTTGCTTTGTTATATTATATGCAACTTTGACATCTTTCACTAACTGTTTTGTTTTTTAACCTTTGAAAAACTTGGGGTGCTTTTGGATTGTAAATCGCTAATAGTCCGGTGCTTACTGATCTTCACTGAAAATTACAGGAAGAATACAAGAACATGGACGACGTTGGGAAACTGAAAACTTGTGGACATGACTACCATGTGAGCTGCATTAGAAAGTGGTTATCTATGAAGAACATGTGTCCCATATGCAAAGCTTCTGCTTTGCCTGAATATGATAACATGATGGGTAAATAATTTGTTCATTCTACCCTAGTTTAATGAATTGTACATATGTTTGGATAATCCTCAAAATGAAGGAAACAAACTTCTTTCTGGATAGGAGTTCAACTCTGTGTTAATGATTCGTTGGTTTTGGCTTCAGTCTCAACCATGCTTTCTTATTATTTTACTCCCTTTAACTCTATCTGTTGAATCAAACATTTTTTCCCCCTCCAATCAAACACTATGTTAAATTCTCCTCTATTGTTCAAAACCTCATTATTGATCCCATGTCTAGAAGTGTACAAGTACAAGCCTGTGAAGTTGCTCAAGAACATTTTAGGACCAAACCAACAAAATCTGGAAGCAAAAGGCAAATTCGGGTGATTTTCATTGCTGATATGAAATTTTGATAGAGAAGTTGGATATATCATATAGGTAATTGGGCAGTAGTGAAGTGAGACATGTGGTTCACGGTGGACCATTTGTTATTCACCATCAAGATCTAACCGAGCGCCCTATACAAATAATCCATTCCAAACTCTTTTCACGGCTCCTCTTCCACCTCCATCCACTAAAACATCACCACAAGAAGAGTTAAAACATGGCCTACAAAATCTAGCTTCATTCGGATATTTTCGTAGATAATGTGATTTTTCCCATTTCTAGATGTATGTGGCGCTCCATGTTGACTCACTTTTTTCTATCTTGAAGCATTTTTGTTTCCTTTATCGACACATGCGTTGTGGCCACAAATCATGTCTCCGTGAAGATAGTCATTTTAGTTAGTGGCCCTAACATGAGACATGACCAAAACATTAAAGGGATTTACTTTTTCCAACTCGTGGGTTTCCTCGCGCGCCCTATTTTTTTTTTTCAAAAATGCCCTTGAATTTTCGGATTTTATAATCCGGAATGATGTTTTCTTTTGTTGAAGGGTGAAAAATGAGTAACGGATTTTTCCGGATTTTGTAATCCGGAAACTTCAAAAAATAGGGCGCATGTGTAATCCGGAAACCCCCTAAACACCTTTTTTTAAGGTAAAACAATTCGGATTATATAATCTGAACTGTATCAGCACAAATTCTAAACATGTTTGTAACATGGATAGTCATTTTAGGGACAATATTAATCTTCCTAACTCTCATCCTTCTGTTTTGGGTCATTGTTACCTGTTTTTAGCCAAAAATCGGGTTTTTAGGCTACTTGATCGGATTGCTCCGAAACTTCCCCAGAAAATCAGAAAAAATTCAAGGATCATGACTCCCATAGGAGGGACTTCTTACGGGACTCCGCCCCTTAAAATCCAAAATTCCATCGTTTAGACCCATTTTTTCATTTTTTTTTTATTTTTCATATTCTCAGAAAAATCCGAAAAATTTGCATTAGTTTTATTTGATTTTTAGAATT
>Ga0315913_1010283_pt1 | contig 10826 bp, 9 predicted proteins | sample MpolsnodulesMG_FD_207736 | JGI IMG/M metagenome (GOLD analysis project Ga0315913, IMG submission 207736) | Medicago polymorpha root nodule microbial communities from Los Angeles, California, United States - small nodules | ecosystem: Host-associated > Plants > Roots > Nodule | place: USA... | reverse complement strand
AAAACATTACCCCCCCCCCCCCCCCCCCCCTCCCCTCTTAACTTGAAACCCCTTGAAAAGATTTCGGTTCACCGCATTTTCCATAAGACCACTAAAGCCCTCCGCCACCAAAAGAAAAAGGAAAGGGGCTAACGGATCTCCTTGCTTAAGGCCTCTTTTAATATCAATCTCTTCGGTTGGACATCCATTCACAAGAATAGACATACTACCCCCAAAGACACATGCCTTCATCCAAGCAATCCACTTCCCCACAAAGCCCACCCTCTTAAGCATATACTCCAAAAAATTCCAATCCATCGAATCATAAGCTTTCTCAAAATCCACCTTAAGAATTAAACATTCACGGTTCCGTAGCCTAGCCAACTCAACCACCTCATTCACAATCATCACCCCATCCACCAATTGTCTACCTTTTAAGAAAGTCGATTGAGATTTGGATATCACCGAACTCATCACTTTTGATAGCCTTCCGGCCAACACCTTAGCAAGGATCTTATACAAACTACCCAATAACGAAATAGGTCTAAAATCCTTAAGAGAGGAAGGGCCTTTTACCTTAGGGATAAGAGTGACAAAGTAAGATAAAAGACACCTTGGGAGAACTTCATTACCAAAGAATTGATCGAAGAAAATCCTCACTTCATTTTTCATAAGATACCAAAAATCTTTGAAGACAACAAAATTGAAACCATCTGGGTTGGGACTCTTATTCCCATCACTTTGCTTAACAACCAACTCTATCTCCTCCAAAGAGAAAGGGGAAACAAGGAAATCATTATCAACATCAGAGGTAGAAGCAAAAGTAACCCTATCCAACTTCGGTCTTTCCCACTCGGCACCCTTCACATGGTTTTTGAAATAATCCACCACCACTTTTCTAATCTCATTAACACCAAACACCCAATCATTATCCACCTTAAGCACCTTAATCCCATTACTATGCATTCTACTCTTCACACAACTATGGAAGAACTTCGAATTTGCATCCCCCTCTTTGAGCCATTTGGACCTAGATCTTTGGAAAATCAAGGTCTCTTACTTTTCCAAAGCCTCCAAAGTTCCTCAAAATTTAACTTTCTCACCTCCACTTCTTGAGTCGTTAAAAGGCTATCTTCACATTTTCGGTCAAGCTCCTCAATTTCCTCCCTTAACAAAGTTAACCGCATCTCAACATTACCATATTCCACCTTATTCCACTCTCTAATATCACCCTTAAGCCCTTTCAACTTCCCTTTTAAAACTAAACTCATCCACCCACTCCTCCCATACTTCCTCCAAGCCTCCTCCACCACCCCCTTAAACTTCCGATTCTCCATCCAATGGTTTTTGAAACGGAAAGGTTTAGGACCCCAATCGGTAATATCTCCCTTTAACACCAACGGACAATGATCGGAGACATCTCTCGGAAGAGGCCACAAATAGACATTTCCCCAGTACTCCCCTCATTCCTCCGAAATCAACGCCCTATCAATCCTACTCATCGCAAAACCATTGGAATTATACCAACACCCTTTCGAAATGTACTTATGTATGGGACATTCTAGAATGGACGTAAAAATATGTCTAAATATGGGCTTTTATATTTTTTTATAGTAAACCAACGCATTTTGTAATAATAAAAAAAACCTACAACAGAAAAATAAAGAAAAGTGCAAAATGTTTAAAGCATCGAAAAATCGATAAACAAACCAACAAAATCTTGACCTAGAAATCAGATTTTGAGATGATTGTTTGACATCTATAAACATATATAGGAAGAATTTGCAAAGTTTCATAGAATTTCAAAGACACCTCAATTTATTTTGATTTCAACCAAAACGTGCAACACTGCAACTTTTTCTGAGTAAACATATTCTCATATGTCAAATGTTGTATTCTAATTTTTTAGGCATGGTTAGATCATCGTAAGAACCTTCACCGCAAATTTTTTGACAAAGATGCCGAGGTTCAAGTTTCTTCGCGTGAACAGTCTATTGGGCGCATTATTTGTGTGATCACTAGGTCCAAATGACCCAGAACAATTTGGTGCTTACCTGCATGGTTGATGATGCGAATGTTCGACTTTAATTAGTAGGTCACAAGAACCTTATGGGGAGATCAACTAATTGGTTTGTGGGGACCTTCATTTCTCATGTGTTTCATCTCTTCTTTTACAGTGTGACTACAATGAAGGAGTGTTGTTCCGACAGTTCGATCAAACGAAAACAGGCTTTACGTGATTGTGATAAGTTGTGATGATTGTCGATAACTTTACACTTGTTGAAGACTCCATATTTGCTATTTGATGATACAATTCTAATTATGGATGACTTGCATGAGATTGTTCAAGATATCATATGTCCTTATTATTGATCAGAAGAACGACGTCTAGAGAAAAACAACAATTGTATGATGAGTTATTGGGTGGGTAGGGGGGTACCTGCAAGATTCCAACACTACAATATACAAGAGAGCAGAGAGGTTTTAAAATAGAAAGTGTTACTCGCTACGGTGAAGGGTGGAGAAGACATTGGAAGGTTGTTATGATTGTCGATATCTCCTAACCAACGAACATTTAAAAAGTCATGATGGTTGGTGTTACGAAATATGAGAAATCTGAACCTTCCCACCTTGGTAGCACCGGGTGACATTGGGGTGTCAATGTCATGTGACATTGACCAACCACAATGTCACAAGTGTACAAAAAAACAAAAAATCCTTGTGAAAGAGAAAGAAGAAAGCCACTTATGGCATTGTGGTTCACCAATATCATAACATTGACACCCCAATGCCATCCAAGTGCTACCCTCCCACCTTTTAGGTGCATGATTGGCGTTTCCTTGATGAAGGAGTGGTGTAGGTAGCGTTTAGGTTATCACATATATGACGCTCTACTCGATAGAGGGTTTATTGGACCCAAGACACGTTTGGAACATCTTAGAGATTAGACTTCTGCTCGATATTTCACCGTTAAGCATGGTATACCGTATATGTTGGTCAGTCAAAAACATAATTTTTTAATCGAATATAAAATGTATACGTATTCAGTAAAAGGTTACTCAATAGTAATTCAAGAATAATTCTTGGGTGGACACAAGAATTTGGACCCTCTATTTGGTCACACAAAAAAAAAATGGACATGCTATAATCATTTAAAAGTTGATGATTATTTAATTGTTATTTTTTCTACTTTCTTCTTTTTATGTGTGTGCGACCAAATAGAGGGTTCAAATTCTTGTGTCCACCCAAGAGTTTCTCATTATAAGATATATATTATTGTGCGGTGTGGGAATAATTATTGAATTTTCAAAGTAAAATGTTTAAAGTTTTACTATACAACAACCTATATATGATCTAGCAATTTAAATCGAACCCGTCCAATCTGGAAACTATACTATGCAGGCAGGACCATAAAATGTACTGTGTGACGGTGATGAATGAGTTGGATAGGACATGATGACATAAAGCATAGAGCCATACAATTACACCCACAATTTTGTTGGAGATTGGGTTAGTTGTATGGTAGTATATATTATCATGCTATTGCTATCATAACATAAAAAACATGTAACAAACGATAACATAAACATTATCATCACATCATGATCATGTGCGTGCTTGGATGTTAATATGGTGGGTTGCGGCATTGTGGGTCCCGGACGGCGCTCAAATGGGTCCTCCATATCACTTCTTCACCAACCCCACGTATACACATGTTTTTATTCCATTCTATGATCATATAATTATGGTTTAATTGAAAAATAAAATCATAGTAACCAAAGCAAAAATGTAAATAACAATAGTTATAAAAATAAAAAGTAGAAAACATGAAATGAGAGGTGTAAAGGTCCACCTCATGAGCAGCAGACACCGGTTTGAGATTCAGTTTGTTTTCTTTTGTAACGTACGGAGCAAGTTGATTGGTTTGTTTTGGTTCGCATGGAAAATGTATGTTTTTAATTACCATGAGGTTGTGTGTGTTGTTGTAGTCTTTGTTGCAGCCAAATTTCAATTTTGGATAATAATGAAGGTGGAAAGATTATGTTTTTTTACTGGTTTTTTTAATGATATTTTTGGTTCATAAGTAGGCCGAATAGTGTCCAATGAGAAGGAAGAATAAAAAAGTTCTCGAAAGTTGTTAGACTCGTGTTTTTACGTCAATTTGTTTTGTCAATGTAGAATACGTTCACTCATAAACATGTATGAATTTATCGTGCAAGTTTACCTTATATTAAAATAATCATATACATGACATATATATATATACTTATATATTATTTGCCACACGTAAATAAATTCTAAATCTCAACTTAATTATAAAACAAAAATATATTAAATTGTCATAACAAAGTGTTGTGCTCATAAACTTGTATCAAACTAAATAAATTACCCCATCAAATAAAAATAAAACATTCAAAAAACTATCTAAAAAACAAGAGTTTGATATGCTTCTAGAGTTGTTAAGCTAAGACTGCTAAAGGGAATAGTTGATTTCTTTAAAATTGAGTATACTCAATAAAATCAAGTTATTTTCTCTCAATTATATTTGATTCTACCCGATTTTACACGACTTAACTTGCTGCGAAGTCACATTGACTTCCGGTTTCGCATATGATTTAACATGAGCTGCAAGTCTCGATGTATCAGGTTCGCCTTCAATCTGGTACCGCCTTTGTCTGTCGCAATCCTTGTGATTGTTCTCAGAGTGTTGCTCGAAAGAGCTTATACCCGCTGCTTCGTTCAGCTGGTACGTGGATCTTGTTACCGTGTTGACGGTCGACCCATTCGCCAATCTAAAACCCTCTTTTATCCTACGGATGCTCTCTCGTCATTTTTTTTAACTGGTTTCGAGTCCGTACGCGGGTTCGCTGGGTTGCGCCCATGAGGGGAGTTCGTTTTGTTAGGATTGATTGGGTTGTTTCTTTTTCATGTTGAATCACGATGTGCTCCCGCTTGGTTGATTATGGTCATGTCTAATGTCCCCCCAGTTCTGTTCTTTTTTGTTAATATATTTTCCATTTCCCTGAAAAAAGAATTTAACACCTAAAAATGTAAAATTGAATGATGATAAGCGCGCAAATGCACGGTTTTACCGTCGTACTAAAAATATCGATCTCACAAGAACTTATGAATCTCAAGGTAGCTTTTTTCTTCTAAGTATGCAATTAATTAAGAGATTGCTGATTCATTTGGAAAAAGATTTTAGCAATAAAATAAAAAAAACTTAGGATTGTGTGATTTCCATCACAAGATAGATATTCCAATCCCAAGTCCCCCAATATTGCTATGTATATTGATGTTATGAATATTTGTTTCATTTTATAGATCAGCCATACATTTGTCTTTCAACAAAATTGATGTCTAAGATTATGAATTATAGTTATAATTATTCAATTCCTTTGAAAATATTTGATTATAACTAAATGATTGTTTGGTCTTGTAATGCCTATATAAATTGTCACCTATTCAAACATTAATACCCATAATTCATATAAACATATGATTATTTGGTCTTGTTATACTTATAGCAAGTGTCACCTTGATTAGTCAAGCTCAAGTAATCATATGCCAAAATTTAAAAAACACTAAGATGAAATCCGGAAAACATAGCAACAAGGCTAGGAATTTAAGAGAAAGCCTATCATTATGGCTTATTTAGCTGCACTTACAAAGTGTTACAAATTGATTCTCCACTTCTGATTAATTAAAGAAGCATTCCACTAAATAGACACAAATATATTCATACTACATTGGAGGCCACCTGCCCCCACTCAATTATTTAGTTATAAAGTATTCAATAATTTGATGAGTATATTACACTCTCCTCTCCTCAAATATACTTGAATTACATTCCCCCTCCCCTCTTATGTTAAAATATACACTTCCCTCTCCTCTTATTCAAAACATTTTAGAAAGCATTTCACTCTCCTCCCCTAAGAGAAGCTTGAATTAAATTCTCCCCCCCCCCTATGTTAAAATCTATACTTTACTCCCTCAATATTTATTTATAATAATCTAGCAGAAAAATAAGGGTCATTAAAAATCTAAAAAGTATTTTTTTTTAATTTAAAACTTTATTTTGTTGGTTTCCTAAATCAGTGCCCTGGGGGCACCGGTTAACATTACCCAAAAAATAATAATCTAACACACTTCGGAAAAAAATAGTACTGCGGGTCTATTTTAATATAATAAAAATTTAAATACATATTTTTCGCTATTTTTTATTCACAATTTCATTAACATATAGTTTTAAACCGTATTAGATAATTTGAAACAACCAAAGATAAAATTAAAATATGTGAAAAATTACTAAAGAAAATAAAGTATGGTTATTTAAAAGTTAATTTTACACTATAAATTATAAAATTAATAGCAAAATATTTAAATTTAACTATCATTGACATTTAAATTATAAAGAAATGAATTTATTTTTTTTAAATGGTGGTTGAAAATTAGTATATATCATAAAAATATTTATTTGTGTTAAAATAGATTAAAGTGTAGTGAAGATTTAATTATCAAGAGAGAGGGTTGTAATTCAAGCATCTTATAAGGGAGGAGAGTGTAGATTTTACTTTTCAAGGGAAGAGAGTGTATATTTTATCATAAGAGGGAGGAGAGTGTAGTTCAAGCATCTTTGAAGGGAGGGTAGTGTAATTTACTCTAATTTGATTTATGGTCTGTTAAAAATTAAGTATTGACCCCGCATAAAAAATATTGAAAATTTTATTTGGTCACATATTCAAAGGTATGAGAGATAAATTATTCAATAATTATTTGGTCACAAACATACAGAAAACATATAAATACATGTAGAGAATGATAATTCATAGATATTAAGATGTCTTTAATTTTTTAGATATAAAACAACGTAGCTTTCTTAATCTAAAGTTTTGCTTTGTAACAGTTATGTTATTATTTTTAGAGTAAATTACACTCCCCATCCATCAAAGATACTTGAATTACACTTCCTTCACTTCTTATGTTAAAATATACACACTCCTCCCGTCTTATTCAAAACGTATTAGAAAATATTTCGCTCTCCTCCCCTAAGATAAGCTTGAATTACATTTCCCTCCACTCTTATGTTAAAATCTACACTTTACTTCCTCATTAATTTTTTTTTTATTTCTAATAATCTAGAAGAAAAAAAAAATCTAACACACTTAAAAAAAAAAAAGTATAGTGAGTATATTTTAATATAATCAAAATTTAAATACATAGTTTTCGCTATTTTTTATTCATAATTTTATTAACATATAATTTTAAACCGAATTATAAAATGTGAAACAACCCAAAATAAAATTAAAATATGTGAAAATTTACTAAAGACAATAAAGTATACTTATTTAAAAGTTAATTTTATACTCTAAATTATAAAATTAATAGCAAAATATTTAAATTTAATTATCATTGACATTAAATTATAATGAAATGAATTTATTTTTCTTAAATGGTGGTTCAAATTGTAACAAAAAAAACGGTGGTTCAAATTAGTATATATCATAAAAATATTTATTTATGTTAAAATGGATTAAAATGTAGTGCATAATTAATTATTAAGGATGGGGGTTGTAATTCAATCATCTTATAAGGGTGGAGAGTATAAATTTTACTTTCCAAGAGAGGGTAGTGTATATTTTAACATAAGAGGGAAGGATCGTGTAATTCAAGCTTCTTTTAGAGGAGAGGGAGTGTAATTTATTCTTATTTTTATCACTTACTAGCGTATAGACGAACGCTTCTGCCCCATCTTCTTATTGTGTCAATACATATAAATTATGAAAAGTAGTTTTACAGAACTAAGCGCGTTATGGTATTGTACGGAATAAGTTGAAAGAACGCTCTGCTAGGGTTTTTACTTAGCATGAGTACCGTCCCCCCCACCCCTCAATTTTATTCAAAATCCATTGCCAATTGTTTGCTAGTTGATTCACCTGCTAGCAATCAGTGGCTTTTGAATCTTCCATATATTGAGTGTGCTATCTATCTCACATCTTACAATTGGTATTGTGTGGGGCTTTTTCTTTCCACCGTTTTGTGACTTTCCATTGATTATTCTCAACACAACAATTTGGTGCACAACTGATCCATAGTTAAATTCATCGTATTCAATTTTCTAGCTTCCTGTGCTTACGCTCTCAGCTGCCATGTTTGACTGGCAGGCTGAGATGGCCACCCTTACAACCGCTCCCAAAGTTGCAAGGGCTGCCACGCCACCACCGCCTCTGCAAGTGGTTTCGTTTGCTCAGGCTCTAACAGGGCCAACCAGGGCGACTTCCAATGATAATCTGCCGCAGCCAAAAATACGTGGAGAAACACTCGGTGTTAAAATCACCCAGGAAATTTATGACCGAGGAACAGACTTCTGTAAGTCAAATTTGAGGGGCAGACTTGTGTTGAACAAGGGGGACAAGATATTTTCAACAAGGGAAATTGAATCGCGATTGCAGAGGCTATGGAAGACAGCAGGTGCCTGGCGCATGATGTCTTTAGGAAGAGGGTTTTACGAATTTTTCTTTGCTTCAGAGATGGATATACGTACTGTGTGGGTAGCATGCACTGTAAACTTGAAACTGGGTGTCCTTCGGCTGTTTGAGTGGTCCAAAGACTTCAATATGCACACTCAGCGTAATTCACATGCTCAAGTGTGGATTCGCTTGCTCGAACTACCTCAGGAGTACTGAATAGAACGGACGCTTGGAGAGATTGCAAGAGCGTTGGGGACACCTCTTGTGATAGACAACGCGACGACAAAGCGTTTGTTTGGACATTATGCAAGGATTCTTGTTGATATGGATTTCTCACGTAAGTTATTTCATGAGATTGTTTTTGAAAGGGAAGGGTTTGCCTTCACGGTTGCGGCGGCCTATGAATGGTTGCCTGATTTCTGTTCTCATTGTCAGAATATTGGTCACGACGTCACGGTCTGCAGACGGCTATACCCCAGGCAGGAAACATCTGCCCCTAAGGAACGAATTGATAAGGGGAAGATCATGTTCCTATAACAAAGAATATGTGGGTTCCTATAAAGGAAAATCCAACTGGCATTGGCTCCTCACTAGCCTTTGCTGCCACTACTATTCTAGAACCGGCACGAGTTGAAGAGTCACAAAATAACTCAGTTGATGGCTCCTCACTAGATTTTGGTGCAACTACTATTCTCGAACAGGTACAAGTTGAAGAGGAAATTGAAGCTGAACCACAACATAATTCAGCTGCTCACGTACAAAAGACAACAGATGCCGAGCCAGTGCAGTCTGCTCCTCAGCTTGATCCGAACTAGCACCAAAGGGAGAGCACTGCTGATCATTCAGAAGCAATACCGGTTGAAACACAGGATATTAACCGCGATGAAAGCACATATGCTATTCCTGCAGCCATACCGACACCTTTGGTAATCACTACTACTTCTCTTAGCCCGATTATTCAAAATAATAATTTAATCATGCAACTAGAGAATGTTTCCGATGACAGAATTCCTACTGACATAGAGGATCACCATTCACATATTTTATCTCCCGTAAAAAATACAAATCCAGATATAAGTAGTATTGTAGCTCCGGCTGATGCTCAGATAGATCCGGTGTTACAGAAGGACATAAATTTTATGCAAGATTGGTTATCAAAGGCAGCAGCTATGGATAAACCTTTTGTAGACGTTGTTTCCAAGTCAAAGAAAAAAAAGAATTTACAGAAGTCACCATAATAACCCGTTCTCAGGGTCCTTGTCCACCGTTTAAATGAATATAATTTTTTGGAAATCCGGGGTAGTCTTAGAGACCTTTGGCATAACTGCACTCATCAAGGTTTGATGGTTATTTGCTCTCATATTTTTCGCGAAGGGAATTGCTGTGTAGACGGACTTGCAGCTATGGGACATGAGATTAATGCACTATTTGGTTCAACATTTTACCTCCTTCATTGTTGGCAGACTTTGTTAGGGACAGACACAGGCTTCCCAATTTCAGATTTCCTTAGCTTTGTCTGTTTCTTTTCTATTTATTTTTTTCTGTCTATTTTCTTTATTATTTTGAGGGTCTTGGCCTTGTCCCCCCTCTTTTTGTACAGATTTTCCCCCATTTTTTAATAATATTACGTATTGGAAAGGCGGTAGAGGATGGGGTGTTTGTTGGGTGCCAACCTAGTTAGAATGCTTCAGACTCTCTCGGATGCCTAACCTTTCTCTTGGCCTTATCCAAAAACAAAAAAAAGTAGTTTTATGCAATTTTGATTAAAATTATAGATATAGATAATAGATATTTTGCACTTTTATATTATAATAAATTATACTTAATCTTTTTCAATATACCAGTAATATAAGAAATATAATATCTTTCAAAAAAGTATAACAAATTCATATGTTTTTTAATGATACCAACAAAATAACATTTGTATAGTCAAATTTGTTTAAGGTATTGGAAGAAGAAAAAGCCAACCCAAAACATACTTCTTTTTTTGGTGGTGGCTGGGGTTCGAACTCCGAACCTGACATATATTATGTATTATCCATATCAACTGAGCTAAACTCACGAAGACAACAATAAAATACTTCTAAGAAATAAATTACTAATTTATTTTAAAAAATACAGTAATAAAATATTTCACGCATCAACCATTACTTATTCATTAAGAATTTTAAGACAAGCATTATATCCAAGATAAAAGAATAAAGGTCCAATCATGCACAAAACATTAGGGTCCGTTTGATGGTCAGGATAGGAAGACAGGATATGATACATTAATCATATCCTACTGAAATCTTATGTTTGATGCACCAAAGGGATAGGATAAAATAAACCATTTTTCTATCCTATCCTGACTTTCCTTTGTAATTTCTATCCTGA
>Ga0315913_1010280_pt1 | contig 10829 bp, 4 predicted proteins | sample MpolsnodulesMG_FD_207736 | JGI IMG/M metagenome (GOLD analysis project Ga0315913, IMG submission 207736) | Medicago polymorpha root nodule microbial communities from Los Angeles, California, United States - small nodules | ecosystem: Host-associated > Plants > Roots > Nodule | place: USA... | reverse complement strand
TTTTTATGATAAGCTTTGGTGCTGGATTTAAATGCAATAGTTGCTTGTGGGAAGTGATGAAAGATGTTGGAGATGCAAATGTTTGGGAAGATTGTATTGATAATTATCCACCTAAGTCTTTGGCCAATCCTTTCATGGAGAAGTATGGTTGGGTCAATGAAGTTGAAGATCCTAACAACTATGATCTTCCTGACTTTCTCAAGTGAAGGTAATTAATTTCATTCAATCATTGTGGAATGAAATACACAAAATTAAGTGAAGGTTTCTTTTTTAAAGATAGGTGAAGGTTATTGTGCATTATTTTCATTATTCTATTTTAATATACACTTGTTGTTATTATGATTGAAACCCTGATCAAGGGAATAGATTCTCTCAAATTCTTTTTCAATCATGTGTTATCAATTATCACTATTGATATTTTGACTCTTACTCTTTAATTAAAAACTCGTCTCACATGTTAATATTTAATGTTGAGATTGACAACACATGATAGAAATCTTGTTGAGAAAATCCATTCCCTTCATGGTTTATTGCCCAATAAGAAGTTTGTCTACTTTTTGTTCATCTATATAATTTGTTTCAATATTGTGGGAACATTGTTGGTTTCTTTAGTTAACTTGTACAAATCAATTTTATATACATGTTATTTAGCAATTGGCACATCATTTTTTATCTACATCAACCACTCATATTATTATTTTTTCTATGATTTCAACAATGATTTTTAATGAAAAATTTGTGTTTTGTTCGTTGCTCTCACTTTTTGTTACCGTTTTTTAGCAACTATTAATTCTCGTCTCTAACCACTTGCTTAAAATGCTCAAATATTTTACTATTGGGATCAATCAATCGTTGATTAGTTTATTTTAAATTGGAGCAACTTCATATTAAAGAGTTTAAACAAATTAATTTGAATTTAAATAATTCAAATTGAAGAAAATCAAGTATTCATCGTTCAAAACTGGTTTGTACTAGTGTGTGTGTGTTTGAAAAGAACATTTCTGACTAAAAATAAATTGTCTGGTATTTTCCTTTACTTCGTAAAAACTGGTATAAATTTATGACGGGGCTGAAAATATGTCATTTTTTAATGTTGAATAGCAATGAATGCTTGCTAAACTAAGTGAAGGGCCAATGGAAAATTTATTGTACACTGTCAAAATTTAAGCCACACTATACCACTTTCTTTTCCCTCTCTACTACTAGTACCGTTAGGTTTGCAAAAATCCCAGGAAATAAATTCACAATTGACCATGTAGTTTTTTTTTAAACAAAGAACAGTAGTCATTAGAAACTAACACTCGTAAATGAAAAAGTCGGAGTCGTCGGAGTTTATAATTAGATGTTTGGCTCAACGATTTCGACGTTGATACCTACTAATGCTATTGAGTAATTAGTAAAAAATAAAATTAGCGGTAAATTGTCTTATCCGCGTACACTAATATATATGGTTTCTTAATGCAGTTTATATCAACTAAATAACAATTAAAAAAGTTTCAATGTAGTTGACAAAAAAAAAATCAATGTAGATTTTTCTTATTACAGCATGGACATTGCTTGGAAGGAATTGAATCGCATCATTTAAATTGTTTAAAATTTTAATTTTTCTAAAGATAATATTCCTCCGCCTTCCTTCAAAAAAAAGATATATCTTTAAATAGAAGATTTTGGAGGGGGAAAGTTTTACTTGTATAAAATCGCACATTTATGATTCAATATGTTCGGTTTCCCATCCCACAGTTCCAAGCTTTCTGTTCTCAATAAAAGACCAATAGTACTTTGCATAACAGAGGTACTGTATTTATATACAAATTAATGCATGCTCTCGTACGAATATAATTTTTTATAAAAGTCGTGCCACCTTGAAGTGGATAACAATATTGAACTAATATGCAAAAAAAAATAAGTATATTATACGGGGTTCGAAACCATATTACAATGGTTACAAAATCCCGTAAACTAGTATGTGGGAGTTTTTGCAGAGTCGTTCCTACGAATTCGGAGGCTTAGTTCTATAAAGGAAAAGAGACCCGTGATAAAATAAAAATGTAGTTGTTTTAAAAGAACAGTGTTCTATTTAAATTTTTAAAAGATAAATACAAGGTATCGTATATATGTTGTACACCTAAAGGTGAAAATCACTATTGTATACATGAGGAACCTCAGACCACTATCCCAAAAAAACACTCACCTAACACTAAAAGCAAGAGGACTAAATTCTAATAGGCATAAAACAAGACAACAGAAAAGAAAAGTGGAAACCTGGGGAGTAGTGGGGTAGTATTACTAGGCTATAATTTTTTTTTTAGGCTCATACCTTAGGGAGGCCCAGTTCCATTGAGCGAGTTGCACACCCCAAAGTCCGACCCTGAGTTTTTGTATCGGTTTTTTTTTGTCAAAAGGCTTATAACCCCTAACTTATATATTATATTTAGGTTAGTGATTCACTCGATTTTTCTGTCAACCACTAATGTATGCAATTAATTATGGTCGTCCATTAGCAAGAGCATCAAGCTCTATGGAGTCGGACCTTTAATCTATAGGGCCTTAAATATTTTGTTATATAATAAGTAGGCTCAAACCAAGTACTTATTAGAGACATCGAGTGGTAACTTTTGAAGATTGTTTTTCGAGATATTACTCTCGAGCGATTTTCGAGTGATAACTTTTGAAGATTGTTTTTTAAAATAAAGAGCAAATAAGGGGTTAAAAGAACAATGACCCAATGATAAAATAAAAAAATAAAAAAATTAGGGGTGATTTGAATAATTACAAATTAACAATAAACGTTTTTTTTATTTCAATTTGCTTTTTTGATTTTTGGCTGTCCAACCCAAATCACATACCCATAAACAACAACTAAAAATCAAAAAATCAAATTGAAATAAAAAAAACATTTATTGTTAATTTGTAATTATTCAAATCACCTCTAATTTTTTTCAGTCACAAGTGTGTTACTCAACAAACACATACTAAAACTAACGTTTATATGCCTGATTATCGTGAAATCGAGATTGAAAAAATTTCATTCATCATAAAGGATTAAAAACAAAAATGTAGCTGAGGCAAACTAGACTGTTTCAGTCTCTTAAATATAAAGTTGGAAGTGTTAAATCAAAAGTTGGATATACATAACAATGAACATATGTGTGGTCCTTCTCAATAAAATAGAAGAATAAATATCCGTATTTGCAAAGTAGAAGACAGCAAGTGTAATTGCAACTTCTCATTTACTGCTATAATTTTTGTGCACCGTTTTAGGATAAGTCTTTCTCTTTTAATTAATCGCCGCTGAGTTTGCAACAGGTGATACAGATCTAACATACAGCAACATAATTTAAAGCTATAAGCATTAGTAACAGTTTCAAATAGTACTAATAATAATGAAATCGGCTGTGTGCGCTCTAATCTTTAGGTCTTGCTAATCAGTATCTTACGGTTATGTGCCCTAATATTTAGGTTTTGCTAAGTACCTTACGAGTATTGTTAATTATTTTATCTTGAAAAAATAAGATGTTATATTTGACCAAGTAATAATTACATTGGTCCTTATTAAAAATGTAGGTTATGCTAACAAGTGTCCTCAGAACATTGTTTAAGGAATTCTTTATAAGAAATTTTATTTTAAAAACATAAGTCAAACACATCTAAAAGTTATAATGACTACTTGTTTTAGTTGTTTAACCTAACATTTTCATTTTGTTTTTACATAGAAGAAATGGTAATAACCATCTGAAATTCACATAGAAAAGTGAAAGAGTCGGGTTCCAATCTTCAATTATGATATATCAACTCGACATAATAATTTGGACATTTTTATAAGTTAAGATAGGGTTTGTAGAGCTGTGTGACATAATTAGTAGAGAAAAGACGTTAGATGACATAATAGTATAAAATTAGTACGTATTAAAGTGTGCAAGGGCAATAATAGTGGGGTTGTGAATAAAAAATTCAGCATTTGTAGAAGCTACCCAACGCTAATAAATGCAAACCAAGGGAAGCCAGTTTGGCCTAAGAACAAAGTGTGATGCTAATTAAAGCCCCATCCAATCGGGTGACTTATGGAAATCCAGACTCCTTACAATGTTGAATGCTCTTCTCCAACTCTCTTCTCATTATCATTCTGATTTATTCGCCGAATGTTTAGTTGTTGTAGAAATATAGACCAGAAGGTACAGTTCTTTTTGGTGTTAATCACGTGGTTCTGGACTTATATTTTAGGGTTCCATCGTGAAATAGACATAGGCGGAGCCAGAAAAAAAAGTTCGGATAGACCACTAAAATTATTTATAATATATAAACACAAATTTAAGTTGTAATAAACATTAAGTATGAAGTTGACATGACGGAGTTTGCCTAAAAATTTAGTGTGGATACTTAAATAATTTCATATTTATCAACTACTATAAATTATGAAACTTTTTTTTACATTACAACTGTTAACTGAGAGAATTTTCGGTTGACAGGATAATATGCGGGAGATTTGAAACTCATGTAAATTCGAAAGTCTATAAACCTCCGCTAACATGTCAAGTATAAGCATCACAAAACTCATGTATGCCTCTTTTGAAACTGCGGAAAACTATAACCGTTAAAAAATAGACCTATATTTGAATTATTTAAATTTTTTGGGTGGGCCATTACACCACTTTACAGGAATTTGGATAAATCGAAACCAAAAACCGACGCAAAATTGTATAAAATCCGGCAAAATAGACCTATAGTCGTCAATTTTTTTATTTTTTCAGGTGGGTCGTGGCCCACCCTAGCCCATGAAGAGCTCCGCCACCAAAAATAGGTATAGTCAAATCAACCAAATTCGACTCCTCTTAAATAATATGTCATTTAGTTTGATTTTTTTTAGCAATATGCCATTTAGTTGTTAACTACTTGATCCAAATTACTTGATTGTCATGAGGCACATAATATGATATAGGGGATAACAACGTTGATAGCATTATAGTTTAGGCCCCACTAATTTTAATTATATGTTTTAAAATTTCCAAAAATTAAAATTTTAAGTTTCATTTATGTGTTGAGTTTCAATTATTTTTAGTTAAAATACTGAAATTTACTTAGTTTCACTACAAATTCAAAAAAGTATTAAAAAGAACTTTGAAACGTAATATTAATGAAAAATGACAAAATAATAAAGATTTAAATCTATAAAACACTATAAAAATTTCAATTTTGACACCACGTTCTTGTAAGCGTTGAAACACATAATATTAAAAAAAGTATATTAATTTAAAAAAATATTTTAATGTTATAAATTTTTTGTTTGTTTACTTAATAATAATTTTAATAAAAGTGGTGGTTGCATGAGGGGCCGGCGGATAATTGTTGGGGGTTAGGCTTAGGCCTAAGTCTTTGGTGTATCCTTCTCTGTGCCCGCTCACGCGGCAATGATGGTCGCATCAGTGGACAATTGTCGGAATAGTGGCAGTTAAAGATGGCAAGAGTGGTGGTTAAAAATAGTCGGAATAGTGGATGAGGATGGCGGGAATGGTGGTCAGATTTTTCTTTTTTTAAGTATCATAATTTTGTAGTTTGGAGATTTAAGTAAAAACTATTTTTCCTTTAAAATAGGGGAAAACTATTTTAACACTAAGTAGAAAACAATTTACCGCATCTTACCCGAATAGGTTTTATTTTTAAATTTAATTTTAAAGTCAAATCATTAGAACCACCTGCAGATATAGTTGGGTGTGTTGCATCAAAAAACGAGAGTTGGGTATGGGTCAGCAAATGAGTTATTAACATTGTGCTGCAAAATTTGAATCTATATCGCCTTTTAAGATGTTAGTTGAATGTTTATACAACTTCTACACGGAGACATATCTAGATCGAATACGTGTAAGATATCAATACTTTATGGATACTTGTGGATACATATCCATGAAGTATCAGAATTAATTATTTTAATTTTTAAAAATATTTTATCGGATACTTATAGGAAAATTTAATGAAGAAGTGTATGATTCAATTTTAGATATGCACCGGTAGAAAAAAATTGAATTAATTTATATGATTCGATAGTAATCAATGTTTATTTTTTTTCAAGTATTTTACATGCATATAAGTTTAGTATACAAATTTTGTTAACGTATCTTAGTCATATTTTATCCTAGATTTTTTTTTTTTAAGAAGCTAAAATGAAATTTATTCAAAACGTAAAGAATCCCAGCAAGCACAAGGAATGCTAGGCTAGGAGACTTAAAAAGCAACATACAAAGGAAAAGTGTGTCGTATATATGCGGAACACCCAAACAAACACTCATGTATCAAATACAAACTTCTACAAACAAACCAAAAACACCCACCACTGAGGGCCCTCGAAACCAATAAAAACACCAAACCAAAAAGTCATCTCCAAAAACCAAAGTCTAAACGCCTGCAAACAAATCTTGTGCCAAACCGTTGAAAAACCCCTCCAAAATAACCATCAAACCTACCAAAAACAAATGTAACCGCACCTTAAACAAGCAACACCACTAACATCCATTATTTGAAAACCCCACCAACAACAAACTCATATAAGAGAAACCACAAAAAACATAACCACCACTCGCCACCACAAGCACCACCAAAAAAACCATCACCACCAAAACTACCATTAACCACCACAAAAACCACCATTAATCCTCACCAAAAACCAGCCACGGCGAGCATCATCACCAAAAACCAACACCAGCCACCACGAGCATCAGCACCAAAAACCACCAAGAACACCACCACAAAAGACATCAACACCACCATGGAAACCACAACGAAACACCACATAACAACACAACAAAAAATCCATCAAAACCATAACAGATCATATGCAAACACAAATCACAACTTTCGTGACCAACCCATCACCACCTACGTTGCGAGCAAACAGAACCTCCATCCACCGTCAAGAGAGAAAACGGATCTGGCATCAACAAAATAATGTTCTTATAGTTAAATTTATTTAAGGGTATAATCGGAAGTGAAAATGTATATATTAAACTACTATTTTTTTTTGAGGGAGTTAAACTATTATAAAAATTATCCCAGTGAGCATAGCTCAGTTGTCAGGAACAAGCATTACTATATGCAGGGGGCGGTAGTGGCGGATCTTCTTGGGAGCCCATGGTAGCCATAGCTCCTCCAAGATTTCGTATTAATACAATATTAGGCATGATTGACAATGTGATTTGCAAGTGTTGTAGTGATAGCTAGAGGCTTTTTGATCCGAAAGGTCCTGAGTTCGACTCCTTCAGTTCCCTTTTTCTGCATATTTGTAATGTATTTTTATTTTTGTTCACAAAAATTCTGGCAGGACTCGAACCATGCTATATAAGATAGTATTTAAGCCTTGCAAACCACTGCACTACATACAATTTATGTCTGTTTTGGGAAATAGAGTATATATATTTTGTGAAATATTTGGCTCCCCCAAGATTATTATTCAAGATCCACCACTAGGGGCCGAGGTTCGAACCCTAGACGCCCCATTTATTCACCTTGAAAAAGGTGAATTCTAGCCGCTAGACTAAAAACTACTATAAAAATTAGTATTTTTCTCTCTCTACTAACCCTTCTCTGACTTCTCTCTAAATCAGCTTTCGTCGCCTTATCTAACATCATCCAAACCACCATTTTTTCAGATCCGGTGCCGAGTTGTTTTCTCTCGCCGGTGATTTTTGCTTTTTGTTTGAAACGTGTTTGGGTCTTGCGACCTCAAAACGCGTATGTGCCTCGATCCGATCCATCTTGTTCGTTTTGTTGAGTTTCGTATGGAAATAGCACTGATGATTTAACCCGGATTTGTTATCTGGTTTGTGTTGTAGAACATATGATGGGCTAGAAATGGTCGTGAAATGCTTACTGTAGTTTCTGTGATGTGGGTTGTAGGTGCAGGGTTCGGTTAATCCGTGTTGATGGTTGTATCCTAAGCCTCGGTGTCTGGTATGTCCTTTGGCAGCTCCTTGTGTCGGAGGATTCAAATGGTTTTAGGCTCGAAAGGGCTGGCACAACTGATGTGTTATTGCAGGGGCTATTGGTTCGTGAACCATTATGTGTTGGTAGTTGATTCATACACTATTCTTCACCAAAAAAAAAGTTTGGTTTGATTATAGTCAGGTCTGTCTTGGTTACTTTGGTGTCGTACATGTGGTCATGTCTTTGATTTCACTGATTATGATCCATAGTTGTTGAATTCTGCAGGTTTCTGAGATACGGTGACACGTCGATGTTGTTTGAATATTTGTCGCAGTCGTTGTTGCTGACTTCAGACTGCTTTGGAATCCTCGTCATTCGTATGATTGACACTGGACTAATTGGACCCGAAAGAGTTTGTGTTGCTTTTTGCCTCGCTGCAGGGAGTTATTGGTTCTTAGACTATGTTGTGTTGACGGTTGGTTCATACACCAGATAGCTGACCTTTGTTTAATTAGGATTATTCATTGGAGGCTTCATATATGTGGTTTAAAATGCTTGTAATGCCTGTATGGGTTGTCTTGCACATTTGTGTGTGTGTTTTTTTTAACAAATCAAAATGGGATAATGAAAACAAATAGTGATTCACTTCGCACAAGGCGTGTTGGGTTAGGTCTATGTCCCTCCAATTTTTTTCTGTATTTTTTTTCTATTTTTTAATGATATATGTGAGCACTAGACACAAGATTAAAGTATAGTTTATATATCACTTATTCTCTTTCTTGTTGTTTTAATGCTCTTGCCTTATAAAAAATGTTAGTATAATTTGGAGCATCACCAAAAAAAAAAGTAATTTGGGGCTGGAAAAGTAGGCGTAAATTAATTACAGGGGTACTATCTCGCGTGGATTTCAACTATAGCCTATGACTAACAAAAATATAAAGAAATAACATCTCCTATATAAGATTTTTTTTTTTATGATTCATAATACAGGTAGGAGCATATGCATCAATACAGGTCTTCATAACTCGAGATAATGAGAGGAAACGTGGTCTCTCAAATAAAGTCGTGCTACTAAAACGATTAACAAGCTGTCAAAATAAATGAACATGTTTAAACCTAAGGATAGAGAAAGTTTTTTTCTTAGCCAATGGAAGATTAGGTGGCCAATATTGATGTCAAACAAGGGCCAGTCGATTTCTTTTTCGAGTCTACTGGAGAATATGTTGGTCTTGAAGGCAGCAGACCTAGTTAAAGCTTGGTAAATAAAACTAGACAATGAGACATTCAACCATTGTTTCACGTTCATAACACCACTATTCACAAGAAGCGATAAGCTATAGCGTAAGTTTTAAGAGATGTTGTGTACATTGGATTTTATCAACGAATCACACTGCATAATGGAAAGTTTTCACCCGAACTTGAGGTGCCACATACCCCCTCGATGAGGGAAAACTAAAGCGCACTACCTTCACAAATAGTTGAGTCAGGATAAACATTGTAGGTCTTGTCTTTTGACTAATAAAAATAGTTTTACACATAAATACTCATTTTTACAATGCATTGCACACAACCAATCAAACTCAAACTATTTACACAATTGTATCAATTTACCTTTCTTCCTTTATCTTTATTATTTTAAATTCATCATTTCTTAGTTAAAAAAAGTGTTCCATTAGAGTAGATAGGGAACTCATATAGGAGGGATAATGATCATTCATCAGCTTAATCATTTGACAAAAGAGGGTGACGGTTAAGGACTATACAAAATGGATTTCTTCCCTTCGCTTTTTAAGTAATATCTACAACATGCAAATTAAGGGCAGTTGGCCCCACTCCTTTAATTGCTTGTTAACTAACAACTAACCATTTTGATGTTTTGCCACCACTTGAAATATTGTTTTGCCCCGACATAGCGTAACTAACGGAAATTTATAGAAACTAATATATTATATTTGTTAAATTAAAGCATCGCTACCATAATGACCTTTGCCATATGAGAACTAAAGTATTTTAAACTTTCAAAATAAGTCGTTGTTTTTTAGTAAAATAACTGGGAGAATGGTGTTTCAAATGAAAAATAAGGTGGTTTCTAGGTGCATCAAATGAAATAAAAATAAGTAAATTTGATTTCTCCATATAATACCAAGGCAAAAAATAATCAGGTCTGTCTAATCAGGACTAACTTTTTATTCTCTTTTTATATCTTTATATTGTTTCTAAAATATCATTAGAAGATGTAATCAAAAGTGGTTCATTAACATTGAAAAAATGATTTATTTGACTAGATTTTGTCTATTAGAATTTTCTTTTGTGAAGCTTATGAGGCTCGTTGATCAACTTAAAAATTATACAAATGAACAATTTTCTAGTTTAGATAGTGTAAAAAAAAATCTAATTTTGATTAAATTGGTAGTCTTTCTAAAATATTGGTAGAAACTAGATAGCATATTGTTTATCTAAGTTGTATTTACATCCAACACTTCTAAAATATAAAGATACGCAAAAAAATTATATTTCTTAGGTGCTAAGGTGTCTTCAATTTTCAAATATATAGTACTATAAATTTTGTAATCTTCAATTTTTTGTTAGAGATAATAATATAATCATTTTATAAAGGGTTAATAGGTCTTTACCCCCTGTAATATAAGCTATTTTTGGTTTTCCCCCCTGTAAAATATTTTTTTTGATTTACCCCCTGTAAAATATTTTTGTTTTGATTTACCCCCCTGATAGGCCAAACAAAAACCAATTTTATTTTTTTTCAAGAAATTTTCGTTTTTGTTTGACCTATTAAGGGGGTAAATCAAAACAAAAATATTTTACAGGGGGGTAAATCAAAAAAAATATTTTACAGAGGAGAAAACTAGAAATGGCCTATATTACAGGGGGGTAAAGACCTATTAACCCTTTTAAAAATG
>Ga0315913_1010278_pt1 | contig 10832 bp, 9 predicted proteins | sample MpolsnodulesMG_FD_207736 | JGI IMG/M metagenome (GOLD analysis project Ga0315913, IMG submission 207736) | Medicago polymorpha root nodule microbial communities from Los Angeles, California, United States - small nodules | ecosystem: Host-associated > Plants > Roots > Nodule | place: USA... | reverse complement strand
CATTTGATTCTATGCAGCAATATGAAGACTGGAAAAAAGAATTGGGTAACACTGCAAATGATTGGAAGATAGAGTACTGTGAGGTTTGTTGTTGGAAAACCTCAATATTTTTATATTTATGACTGTAAGTATAAACCACTATATACAGGGGGCTGATCGGAAACTAGTTCTAGTCTGTTTTACTTGCATCTGTGGGCACATTTTAGTCTTTCAGTGTGTCTTGAAGAGGTTGGTATCATTTTGTGTTTAAGATTGATTCCAGCCTCTTTTAGAGCCCCTTCTACATCAGAAGGGATACTATCTAATTCCATTTTGGTGTGGCATTGGTGTATTTTTTCTGCATATCACTCATGGTCTGCTCAGCATCTCCCTTTTGCCTACACTATATTGGCTTGCTTGTTGGTATTTTAGAGTTGTGGCTATGCATCATATAAGTCTTGGCTTTGAGTTATTTTTAATAAATTTGCTTTTTTTTTTCTTTTCGAGGGAACAAAAAAAAGAAACGTTATTGAATATGTATTCATAAATTATTTTGAAATAAATTGATTAGATTTTATGGATAATTGTTATTTTTATATATATTTAAATATTACAAGTGCCTATTATAAAAAAAGTTAAAATGCCTTATTGAAATAATTAATAATAAATGAAAAGTAAATGGGTCTTTTATGAGTTTGACTTCACTCCTTTTATTTTGCTCCATTTATAAGAGATTGACACAAGTGATAGATAGCTTAGTGAGATCCACTAAATGAAACGAGTCCCACTAATCTATATCTTGTGTATATCTCTCTCTCTCGCTTTTAAATGGAGCAAAGCAAGACTCGCATTTTATCAAACACAGGTGTGTAATAAACAAGATGAACATGTTTGCACTTTATTGCCTGCGTATAGAAAAGGTTGAAGGGAAATGTCGGTTTTCATCCTTTTGGATTTGGTTTGGGTTGGGCCATGGCTGCACAACCTGCCACCCATGAGCTGTAGGAAATAGGCTATTCCATCATGTCAACACAATAAACGATTTTTGCGGTGAACAGAATCGTTCAAACCAAAATACTTTGTGTTCCCCTAAACCAAAATACTTTTTGTGTTCCTAATTCTTTCATTCAGTCTTTGCTTATTTCAAATTTTTGGTGTTTGTACAGGGCTTGACTGCTGTGCAGGAAGTGAGAGAGTACTTTCAAGATCTTGGTGAGCACAGGGCATATTTTGTTTGGGATGATGATGATGAACAAGATGGAACTTCAACTTCAATTGAGCTGGCATTCAGTAAAAAAGCTGAGGAATGGAAGGCTTGGATTTGTAACTCTCAGGTTTGATGTTTACCAATACAACAATTTTCTAACACAAGCTTATTCTTCTAGGGTGTATAGTTAACATATAGTTTTCCATTATCAGATGATGCAGCCTGGCACTTGTAATTATGAAAGCAAAAGTATAAAGTACAGGGATTTTGTTAACAAAGAACTTCTATTCTTCTCAATGAAAAATCTCCAAAGGTCCATTCCGTCTATGGTGGATGGCCTTACACTTGATCAAAGGAAGACTCTTTTCTGCTCCTTTAAGATGAATTTGACCAAACAAACAGAAGTTTTCCTATTAACTGCTTATGTGACTAAACATTCTTATTGTCACTATGGTGAACAAAGTATTGTTAGCACAATTATTGGAATGGCACAGGATTTTGTGGGCAGCAACAACATCAATCTTCTCATACCTTATGGTCAATTTGGTACTCGTGACCTGGTGAGATGAACCCGCGTAGTTTTTTTATTGCACTATTTCTCATTTTCTTTCTTGAACTTATATTCAGTGGATAATTTGCTCGTTCCAGGGTGGTAAAGACCATGCAAGTTCCAGAAAGTTATACATTAAGCTAAATTGCGTTACTCGTCTCCTCTTCCCTGTGGATGATGATAAGCTTCTTGAATACTTGAATGAGGATGGGAGGTCCATTGAACCAAACTGGTATTTTGTTTCTCCTTTCTTTGTAATGGCTATTTTGGTTGTGATTATTAATAAGTAACAATTAAGGAACCCCATCAAAGTTGAACTGATTCAAATTCTGCTTGTCACCACACCACACAGGTACATACCAATTATTCCTCTCGTGCTTGTTAATGGTTGCCATGCCATGGGGACATGTTTTAGTTCTGATATTCCCAAATATCATCCATGTGACATTATTGAGAATGTAAGACGTTTCTTGAATAAAAAGGAAATGGTGCCAATGAAACCATGGTACAGAGGGTTCAGAGAAACCAGTACGGAAAGTGCCAAGGGCTATACAGTCAATGGTTTAGTGGAGAGAATAAATGAACAAACTGTCAGAATCGAAGAGCTTCCTATTCGAATGTGGACTCAAGATTATAAGAAGTTCCTTGAAAAAAAAACTGCTCAGGCGCACATTGAGGTGACGTGACCTATACTTTTACTTACCATATACACCATAGGTAAATCTGTATGTACCTTTTTCATATGTAAATTTTCTTTGTTGCAGGGTTTTAGGCAAATAGGGGTTTATGAAATGGTAGACTTTAAAGTCAAGATGAAGCCAGAAAAGGACGAAGATAAAGAAAAATTACGCAGGAAGTTTAACCTGACGTCCACTATTAGCACAAGCAACATGTATCTTTTTGATGCAGAGGGAAAAATTATGAAATATAACTCCCCAGAACAAAGTATACCCTTCTTTATGTATAATTCTTTGAATCGCATTATCATGTAATGTTTTTCATACTACTCACTTTTCTGTGTCATTTCTTATGCAGTTCTTGAAGAGTTCTGTAGACTTCGGCAGGAGTATTATGCGAAGAGAAAGGTGAATTATTGTTGCTAACAATTACATAGATCTTTCTCTATATCATGTACCTATTTATTAATATATATTAACTGAAATGCAAGTTGTGCTTGCCTGCAGGAATATCTAGTGAAGAACTTTAAACAACTTTTGCGGAGTTTAAGAATCAAACAAGACTTTATAACCGATGTTGTGAATGCGTTATGCCCGATCTACTGAAGAGCTGAATTTTTGAGTGAGATTCTGAAGAAAGGTAAATCTGCAGAACCACAAGTTGCAGGTGCAATTGATTACAGTTCAAAAGAGCAGGAAGCTGATGAGCAGGAAACTATAGCGACATTGGGTGACTATGAGTATCTTTCATCCTTGCCTCTTGAAGATTTCACCCTTGAGAGCCTTGTGAAGCTGAAAGCTGAACTTGGTGAAAAGGAAAAGGAGCTTAAGACTTTGAAGCATACCTCATCAGATTCAATGTGGTGGAACGATCTCAAGTTGTTTGAAAAGGAATTTGACGTAAGAGACAATTACTTATTTTGCTTAGTTGTATTTAAAATAATGGTCTGTATTATTATTACTATTATTGTTGTTGTTGTTCTTATCCTTTTTACTTGCGTGTTTCACTTTCAGAAACTACAGAAAATTCAGACAGAAAAGGAACGAAACAGATCAAGCATGCTGTAGAAAAAGAATGATTTTGCAATTGATGCACGAAAGAATAATCAGAAGGTATGTCAATTGCCAATTTCCTGCATTGCAATGTTTTCCTTCCAATCATGATTAACGCTTACACTTTCATGTGCCTATATCATCAGGAAGCCGATGACGATATTCCATCTCTTGCATGTCACTTTGAATCATCTGGTGAAAAGACACGAGGTAATTTTTTTTAGGATGTAGTGGTTAAATGTGTTTTCAGTCATCAGTTAATTTTCCATGCTTAGTGACTTATGGTTACACCACCTAGTATTGATGTTGGTGTTTTTTCCCACAACCATGTTGAAATCAGATAGTGATAATGAAGTCAATGCTGTTGATGACGATGACTTAGTTCAAGAGAAGGCTGCCCCAGCTAAGAAGGGAAGGAGAAAGCCCACTTCTAAAAGAAAAAATGTTCAGCCAGCTGCCAATAGGAAGAAAGTGAGAAAGACGAGAGTGTCGCCATTTAACAAGAAAAGTGGTTCTATATTGGGCAGGGCTGGTAACTTGGATTTAAGTTTAAATACAGATTTTTTCGATGACTCTACTAGCTATTCTCCTACTGCAGTGGATGAGGTGGTTGAGAATTTGGAGTATATGAGAGACAGTGATTCTGATGGCGACAGTGATTCTGATGATGAGTATCTGAGTGGTTTTATGCATTAGCAAAGGAGCTGTGCTTTTGTTATGTAAAAATTTGATCAGTGTCTTGCAGAGTTTCATTTTAACTTGATGATTGAATGAGTTTGCATGCATTAATGAATCGGATTTACGACTCTAACCGAATTTCTAACCGAATTTTTTTCTATTCCTTGAATTGAATTGTTCACAAGTTAGTTTTTGTATAAATTGAGGATTACTTAATTCTTATAATATTACATAGCACTAATTATGCATCATTTACAATTTTCTGAAATTATTTGCATTTATATCACAAACTGTGTCGGAAGTTTTCTATTTCTTTGTTGCTACATAATTTCTGAAATTACTTGCATGTATATCACAAACCGTGTTGGATTCGTCGGTTATATTCATAATTCCTTTTAACAATATTAAGAACATTGATCATTTCCTAGAAAATAACAAACATAATATGTCCTAAGATTTACTGGTTGATGTTGCAAGTAACCATTTTGTTGTTTACTGAAAATCAAGGTAAACACGTCTAGAAACACCTTATTTACGTCTATGCAAGTGTGCAACCCCTTTGCGATGAGGTACTTTTTCATTGAGTCATCGACACCTCGAACTTGGAAAATACCTGTCCAAGAATCTTTGTTTGTGCTGGTCCCATGTTGTGATAATTCCTTTAGGCAGTGCGTCTAGCCAGTCATTTGCCCTCCCTTTTAGTGAATAACCGAATAATCTCAGTCGTTTATCTGATTCTGATATTCCTGAAGGGTTGATCGTGCTGCATATGTCGAGGAACAATATCAAATGAGCATTGCAATGCTCTAACTCTTTTCCTGCGAATTGGTTAGTTTTCAAGTTTACTAGCACTCTATTCTTATTAATATCAAAGATTATTGGGTTTGCTGGTTGGAACCCAAGAAAGATTTCATCCAGATTATCCAGCCTTCCATAATCTCCTAGAGTAATGCGTTGATGATCCCCCATACTTGATGAGGCATTCACGAAGTTGTAACCTGTCTAATTTGGATGTATAAACTAAGCACATAAATTTTTAGAAATGCGTAGAAAGGTAAAGATAAGTAATTCATTGTTCATTCGAAAATATCAACAATCCCCGACAACGGCACCAAAAACTTGATGCGTCGGATTTGGTTTAGTTACAATTGACTAATGGCAAGTGTACCAGTCGTTTTCATCAAGTAATAAAGTAGTAAGTAAAGTATCATATCCACAGGGATTGTCCTTTCGTCCGAACAATTCTAGTTACTTATTTTTATTAAGTTGACGGTATAAAAGTAAGTTACAGTTTTTATCTGTTTGCAACATAGCGAATTTACCTGTTTTTGGTTGCAGAAAAGTAAGCAGCGGTTAGGATTCTTCGAATCCCCTTTGTATATTCGTTGTTGGATAATACGGAATCTAAATGTCGTTCTTATTTATCTTTTGGTGACTATAAAAGTGATAAGGCCGTTGGGAGTTTCCTAAATAGGTAGGGCACCACCTAACCCAATGGGTTTTAGCAACTGGGTACCTAACTAGACTTTTCACCCGTGCTACCGCATGGGTCATATACAATGTAAATGTAGTATTAAAAGATAAAAATAAATCATGTAATTCCATCATCGTAAACCAAGTTTCATAACATTAATTTCAATAATACATAAAGCCAATTGTGTCTAAAGATTGCGAAAAATCTCTTGATACACTACATTAGAGGTACTATCATTAGGTTCTTCCACTGTTTTATAAATGAGGCGCAACATATATGAGATATACATAATGAGTACTGGCTCACAAAAACGTTCAAATTAAAAATAAATAAAAAAACACTTATTCCACCGATTAATTCAGGTTTATACCTTGTAGGTTATTATAAGAAGCAATCTGAGCATTGTTGTGGTTTGTTGATGGCGCATTTGCATTCTCGTCAACATCATGGTAGGTTTTAGAACGCTTTCCAAATGGTCTAACCCGTATATTGTTTTTTTGAATAAAAATGGTCTAGCCCGTATATGAATTCCATCTATATATATTATCCATTAATACATATTCACATAGTCAACATATTTTGATTTAGGTGACTCAAAAAACAAAAAAACAATCATATGATTACGTGAGAAAATCTGGTGGAACAGATTTAAATAATGGCATGCACTTAAGTTGGTGGTCATAGTTATTTCATAAGATTTATGCTATTCTCTTTGATATTACTGACAAGGCTTAAATATTGCACTCGTCCCTGCAAATATGGCCCGTTTAAGTTTTTGTTTCTTGAAAAGAAATATTTTGTTTTTGGTTCCTGCAAAATTTTTTGTTTTTTAAAATAGTTCCTCCAGGGACTATTTTCAGAAACAAAATTTTTTGCAGGGACCTGTTTAAAAAACAAAATATTTTGCAGGGACCTGTTTAAAAAACAAAATATTTTGCAGGGACCAAAAACTACAAAGTGAGTCCAGTCATCATGTGCCACGTATGCAAATCATTACAAAAAATGGGGTCAGGGACTATTTTAAAAAACAAAAAATTTTGCAAGGACCAAAAACAAATTTTTTTTTTACAGGGACCAAAACTTAAACGGACCATATTTGCAAGGAGGAGTGCAATATTTAAGCCTATTAACAACAATCAAATGTAGTAGTGGCTATGAGTATTGTTTGCTTCTTCCCTATTATTGTCTGTTTCGATTGGCTACTAAATATTCTCTTATTTTCCTCCCCATAATATTTCTGCTATTACCTTTGATATTACTAACTGCAATCAAATGAAGTAGTGGCTATGAGTATTGTTTGCTCCTGCCCTGTCATTGTCTGTTTCTGTATAGCTATGAATATTCAATCTGCCACTTTGAAATTACACCTCATTAACCTGGGTTGAAGGGTTTATTCCCTCACGTCACCATTATGTTCATTCAGTTTATGATGCCTCGCTTGGAACAGATACAAACTTAATCAATAAGATTTTTGCTTATTTCTTTGATATTACTAATTGCTGAACTGAGCTTTATTAAATAGTATGTATGGGATGATATTAATGGATTATAGGAAGAAAAGATAATTTTGATATCTAACCTTTGCATTGGACTGCATTCTCATCCCTGTTTTGAGAGCTTCTCTCACGTTTTAAAACATGTATATCAGGATCAATTGGTGTCAGCTTGTTTACTCCATGGTTAGATGATTGTTGCGAACGGTTAGACGGAGAAGATACTGTGTATTCATTAAACAGAAGTGAGAAAGGTTTTACATGAATGAGAGGAACAATGAGTGAAAACATAAAACAGGTTTACCATCTATAATATTAGACAGTGGAGATCGTTCTGATGCTAGCATGCGCCTTTTCGTGACTTCCATTGTGTGTTAGCTCATTTCAGAATAAACACCATGCCTCTTTACTAAATTATAAGTAGATATGTGAAGTGTGCAATGAAATGAGTAAAAAAAGATCTATATATCTATATATACAGCACTGCTGCGGCAACCAATAAGGACATAAGAGTACTTTATTTAATAACAATATTGTTTCCCAAGTATAGGATAACAAAGGGTTGCCTGGAGCACCGTGTGCAATTATTGAGGATGTCATTAACCTTCAATTTGTAGCTAACTACATCTAGTGCATGCCATTTACCTTAAAATCAGGACTACTTCCGGTTTGTAGAAGGAACCTGTATAATTGTTTTGTGTCTTTCTTCTCTCTCTGTTTTATCCGCTGCATTTAGATTCTGAACATCACCTCAGAAGCTGAATTCTATGGAAGGTTACAAAGCTGAAACAGTATGTAAGGGTGGATTTGAGTTCACTGTGATACGAAATTGCAACTGTTATGATGGGGTACATGAATAAGAACTTGTTTTCTTACGTGCAATTGCAACTGTTATTCTTTTTAGTCTGAATATGTCCTTTGAAATCTTTTTTAGTGAAGTCTTATATAAATCGGGACATTAGATACACTTTGTTTATGGTCAAATATGTACAGGCATACTTAATTTGATGTTAGGGTTGTGAAAAGATTTGATAGACTGTAATGTTGGCATTTGCTATTAGTGGGATGTATAATTATTATTTTTTTGACAAAATTAGTGGGTTGTATAATGTTGGCATTTGCTATAGTCTATAGTTTATTAGAGGCCAACATTTTTTGTTCTTTTTAAATTGGTTTGATATCTTAGTGTTTAAGTGTTGATTAGGCTGCTATTTTTCGTTTGCTAATATTTTCTATCACAAATTTAGTTAGGTTTCATATATCTTGATGTTAAACCATTTATTTGTCTCTAACTTATGAAGTGTGTGGATTAAGATCTATCTTGATGTTAAATCATATATTAATCATTAAATTCTGTCCATTTCAGAGTTTAAGAAGATCCTAACAATTATGGTATATTTTTGGGACAGATTGATGGACACAATTTGATCCCCAAATCTGAATATAAAAGGCAGTGGCTACCTGAGTCCTCAAAGTTGTTACATGAGTGGATTTGTCATATTTATCACACACCACCTACTGTGCCTTAACTGGAGAATCATAGAAATAGTCTTATAGAAGACTTTAAACATTATTATTTGCTCAAGGTTTAGTCTTTTTTATACCCAATATGGTTTATTGTGTCTATTGTGTATCTAATTCTTTATCAAATTTGTAAATCATAAATCGATCCGATTAAATTTCATAAAAGTGATAGTAACTAAATGTATGATATAAAGGATTTATGATTCATGGGAAGCATAACAAATACTTACTTATTTGTGAAGTAGATGTTGAATCTATTATCAACAGCAAGGGATTTATTTGACCGACGGAGGCAAACATGTGGGACCAAAACATGAGTTTTATTAGTTATGGGACCAAAATGAAAACTTGAAATTAATTAGGGGATCAAATGACCTATTAAGCCTTTTTTGATATATTTCTTTTAGTGTTTTGTTTTTATTAAGTATGAAGTTTTTTTTATTGTAAAAAAAAGTCTGCATTTTATATTTATTGTAAAGATGGCTTCAATTCATCTTTCAAAAAACACGAGGGATAACCTGAAGCACAATATTTGCCAAATATTTAAGAATTGAATTCAACTGGCCAAATAGTTATTTGTCGAATATTTAAGAATTGAATTCAACCTGTCAAATAACAAATGATAATACATTTCCGATAACTAAGTTTTCTTTTCCAATCACATTAATAATTAATATTCTTTTTAAACAATTATTCATCATATTAGCATAAAATAATTTGAGTAAAGTTTTATATCATGATACAAATAATTTATGATAGTTGCATCGGTTCCTAAATATCGGAACAATTTAATTTTTGAATTGACTGCACCGTAACTATAATTTCCTAGTATTGAAGCACTTTGAAACACTGCAGTTTTAAAACTATTGTGCCCAAACATGTGCACGGTTGATGGCTTCTATCTCCAGTTAGTGAGAAATTGGTTTTGAAGTTTGCAAAGTTGATGGTTAGTGAGACTGGAGGATATAAAACAACATGTTTGTACCGACGGTAAAAGCTTTCATGTCTTACTTCAACAGGGGTAGGACATTACTTTCAATCAGCTTTAATAACCAACCAAGTATATGGATGGGGTAGGACATTACTTTCAATCAGCTTTAATAACCAACCAAGTATATGGATTTAAATGGAGTTGTATGGTTCATATTAACTACAAACACTATGACAACAACATTTGATTTGTTTAAGAAGTGCATTATATGTTTTTATTTTGGTCGTACGGTTTTTAAGGATGAGTTAGGCCTTCAATTTCATCATGGTATCAGAGCCTGTCGAATTCAAGGGCACCTACTAATTCACGCACCAAGCCCAAAGAGTGTTGTTGGGTGTGACGGCTGATTCACGCACCAAAACCCAAAGAATGCTTAGGGGAAGTTCGACATGCCCATAAAGCCTCGCCAAGAACTTCATGCCAATTCTTGGGTTTCCTCTTAGTTTTCCTTTTAATTATGGAAATAATATTTTTATTTGCTGCTTCGACCTGACCATTAGCTTGGGCATTGTCATACCCCAATTTTTGACCTAAGGTCTTACATTCATACACTGTTTGATCCTGAATAGTCTCTGACTTTTCAGTGAAAAATTCGGCAGAGAGGTATTTTAAAATACCTCTTTTTTTTTCCCGATTCGGACCCTCTTCTCTCTTTATTTTTATTTCTCATTTTATTTTACTTCCTTTTATTTTATTTTAGTTTTATTGTTAACACTTTTTAATAAGTCCAAAGTCACATGTCCATGTCCAAAAAAATTGCATCCCAGCCACGCCTCAATTACAGGCAGTACACAGAGTCAACATTGTTTTTTCCTTTTCTATTTTGCAAAAACGTTTCCCACACTTAACTGCATTCATCACCACTTAATCCAATTTAATTAGAATTTAAATTTTTGTCAAAGGAAGAGGTAAAATTTTGATTAAAAGGGATGAGACACAGGCAGTAAGGGGACGAAAAATTGCACAACATAAACCTGCAAAACAACAGACGCCAAAAACCAAAAATTCACCATAAACCTGCATAGCCAAACAAACCAACACGACAACATCATAAACCAACACAACCAATAACCAAATCGGCCATCAAGATCCAACACAAGCAACATCAACATCAGACCGTCACTCGCGCAACCGAAGGCGAGCAGTTCAAAGTCGAACCCAAAGGTAGTTTTCGTTTCTTTCCTTAGATCTAGGTTTTCGTGGGTA
>Ga0315913_1010275_pt1 | contig 10834 bp, 5 predicted proteins | sample MpolsnodulesMG_FD_207736 | JGI IMG/M metagenome (GOLD analysis project Ga0315913, IMG submission 207736) | Medicago polymorpha root nodule microbial communities from Los Angeles, California, United States - small nodules | ecosystem: Host-associated > Plants > Roots > Nodule | place: USA... | reverse complement strand
TGTAGATGTTGTCAAATTCCTCCCGATTAGGCCATGGTGGATTCTGTGCTAGCCGCTATAGGTCGCAACACCTAATATATCCACCATGTTTCTTCCATAGACCGCAACACCATGTTTATACTGCAGATTTTTGGCTTGATACATAGTGTTCCTTCTGCCATTAATAATATTGATTGTACACAATCTTATCTTATATTTTTTACACGTTTGCAAGAGGCTGATTCAAGGACTTGAGCATGTGATTTCTCTTCTCAAATAGGAAAATAGGGTACGAAAAAACAATTTGATAAATACATAGTTGACAGATCCTTTGAAAACCTGACGACAATTGGACACAATGTCCTCAATTGTATCCATATGAAAGCATATAATTTCATTTCAATAACACAAAATCAATAAAGTTCAATCACACATCCTCATTAATATTATGTTCTATAAAATATTAAGATCACTAAACACAAATTGAATCAAACTTCTAGGAAAATATTCACGACGGAAGTGGCATCGTGCAAGACGGAAGTAATAGTTCATTCACCTCTTTCCTAAGAAAGCATGCCATTGTAAAACAGGGTCAAATTTCATTGACACAAATTATCAAACACCTTACATGCAACACAATAATACATTGCAAGAGAAAAAGGAATAAGAGTAAGAGAGACTCACCGAGCTAGAGATGAGATTAGAGAAATACAACGAAGGAAATGATGCTGTCTTTTGGTCGCTAAAGCTGTAATCGGAAGATCGGTGTCGCTGCATTGTTGATGCTCCGACAGTGGTTTGGCGGATCGACTTGGCAATAATATGGAGGACGGTGAGGTTCCAATTTAAATAATACATACATAAATAAATAAATAATAAAACATCAACTTCTCCAAATTTATTTTATCTATTTTATATCAATAAATATTTTCTTTTTTTATCTAAATAATAAATTAGGATTAAATTTTATAGCATGATTTAGATTTTACCACCCAATTAGGTATTTATAAATAAGGAATAAATTTTTAAGAGAAAAAAAAGTTTATAGAAATTGGATATCTCAATTGATTTGAGTTAGAACGTGTTGAAGAAGTTGTTTCAAACTCAAACAATATTAATGTTCTAATGTAATATTATTTCACAAAATATTTTAACATTGAATATGAACTAAAAATATTAATTACAATCGACAGTAATAATTTGCTATTTTATTTGGACTTAAATTCAAAATTATAAGATCCCTTTTCAATATCTAAAATTAAGAAAATCAAAATATTATAAATTTCAACAAAATAAATAAAAAATCCGCAGGAAAGGTCATATGAAAAACCACAGGAAAATCCGCCGCAATACCTGCGGAATTTCCTAAGGAAACGTAGAAATATTATTGGATAGTAATTCGGCAGGAAAATCCTCAGCAAAATTATAATTAACTGGGGATGTTCCTGCAGCTTAAAAATCCGCAGGAAAGTTCGTCTGACTATGGTAAACCCCAACAAAATCCTCAGGTATTTCTGCGGAATATTTTTCGCATAAAAATCCGACGTAAAAAAGAGAGTTTCTAGTAGTGCTGGGATATAATAGACTTATATTCAAGTAGATGATCCAGTTTTATATTGATTTTAAATAGTTTATTGATATTGATCATCCCTATTTCTTTGTTACAGATTTTAAATCTTAAAATAGTAGTTGTTTCATATGAGTTATGACAGGTTGTTCTGTTGTGACTTGCTATGTAGCACTGACACTTTTGATAGAAGTTGTGTCCAGTGTCCGACACTGATACATGGGATTGCATTGAATGATTGAATTATGTCATTATTTCAAATTATTATCAGCATTTGTGTTATAATTTGCTCTTTTTTTTGTGCTTTGATATGCTCAATCATATGCTTTTCGAACGCGTGTTGTTCAGGTTTACACAGATTTATTAGATAGAGTGGTAGACTGATGATGCTGTGGGAGTATAATATGTAATTTTTCTGAAAATATTGTTACTCTATTAGTTCAGTATACTTTCCTTTGACTTCAAAATCCTTTTGCATAAGTTATCTATCATATCGATGGTGTTGATTAACTATTTGACATCAATGTTGCTTTAGCTCGCAATCACCGTAGCCTGCTACAATATTTCATGTTTTAAATAAACTTATCAGTGACTATTGATTGATACATTTCATTAAAAAATAAAAAAATTAAAATTTATTGATGCATTGATTTTGCTGTGCCTCCTGTGAATGTGTGTATCGAGAAGTAATTTCAGTTAGTTTCAGTTTCAAAAGGAAAGGTCTATACTTTCACTTCCTGGTTCTTGTAGAAGATCAATACTTTCAAATGGTCGGATGGTCTGATCCTCCTCTTTCATGTTGTTTTTTCTATGTTTTAGTTTAATTATTTGATAGTCTTGTTTTGATCATAAAATATAATTAATATAAAGCAGAATAAGATTCATATATTCAATTGTTTTACCCTTCAACTGTTATATTCTAAAATTGGCGGGTTAAGCAATAAACTGCAACTAGAATTTGTCGCTGTCCCCCCAATTTTTCTTCATCTTCTTTTTGGATTTTCATGTTATTTATTTTGTTTTCTCTTCCTTGATTATTCTATCATCATGACTTGATTACCAAGGTTCGGCTGTGTCTTCTCCTATTACATCTGCAGAAGGTTCCTGCATGTTTGAAACTTTTGTTCATAAAAGGTGATTTGAAACTTTTGTATCAATGGTGCATTCAACTATGAAAGCAAGTGAGTGAGTATCGTTTAACGCTCATGGTTAGTGATTTCTATACTTTCAAAATTTCTAAATGTATAATAGTGCATCTACCACTAATGCGGCCGTGTCAGATGTTGCGCCAATATCCATGTACCAATGATTGTCAAGAGTGTGTGAAGTGATATGATGTGCATAGCTGCCTCAATGTCCGTCGGTGTCTGGGATGAGGTAGAAGCTACATATACCTAAGGACATTGTCCTAGGATGCTTGGCAGCTTCGGAGGCATATCCCATGGTGATGGTGTGCAACCCCATGGTTGCCAGGTTGTGTACTGTTGTTGATGCTGCCAAGACGGAGCGGACCATTGTGACAAGGCGCTGGGAGCTCCAGACTGAGGTGCACTATGGTTGCCACGTCCCCCTCTGCGGTCCTAGTTGCCACGGGAGGAAGAACGGTTGCCACGGCGGTGGTTGCCACGCTGAGAGGTGTCTTTAGAAGGTCTTGGTTGAGTGGTGTGCATGGTAGCATGAGAGCATGTGTGTCACGGTGATTTTTGGATTTCAAGCTATTGGTTAGCGTTAAATCGCAAATTTAGGACTCACCACATATATTCTTTTATTTTTCCAAGGGAAAGGGGAGAAGTTTGAAAAAACCCTATTTTTTTAGAGATCAAATGTGATGGTTATGATTAATTTTAAAGTTTGAAAAAAGGTTAAGAGGGTAAGAGGCCAAGATGACATAGAAGAATTAAATGTGATGCGATTGTTTTTTTGAATATGTTTTTAAGAGGATAAGAGGCCGAAATGGCATAGAAGATTAAAATGCGATTTAATTGAATTTTAATTGAAGAAAACCAAGTCTAAATATGGTTAAAAATTGATTGAAATTAGATTTGGAAAAAGAAAGGAGACACTTGGGTTAAACTTCAAGGTTTGTTAATAAAAGATAGTTTTGTGATTTTTACTATTTGAATGTTTTTGAAGTTTTTGATTATTCTAACTAAAGTGAGCTAAATAAAGTCTAAAAGTCTAGGCCTAACGGAATAAAATAAAGCGTGAGGGATTTCATAAGGATGTTGGATCCAAAATAAAAGTCCCTTTTCCTTGGAATTAATCTAAAGTTACTAGTTGTTTGATTTTAATTTTTGGTCCTTGATTTAATTTTGTTCTTGATTTAGGTCTTGACATAAAGCGGAATAAATAAATATGTGTCAGTGCAAGATTCTCATTTATATTTTTACATTGTTCCTAAGTACATTCTAATGCCTCAATAATATAAATGACAAGAAAATAAAATGCATATGGTAATAAAGTGAATAAACATGCAAAAAAATAAAGAAACAAAAAAAAAATGCATGAGATGACTATAATCCTAATAAGCATAAAATAAAGGTTTAATTGCAATTTTAGCCCCCTAACTTTCTCAAAGTTGCGATTTTGGCCCCCTAAGAAAAAAAACTACAAAACCGCCCCCTAAGTTTTGCACATGTGGCAGTTTTGGCCTCCAAGGCTGATATTGACTCGGTCTACGCTGACGTAGCACCCTAAGTGAGGTGCCACGTATTATTTTTTTGGCCTTGGGGGTCAAAACTGCTACAGTTGCAAAACTTAGGGGGTTGTTTTGTAGTTTTTTTCTTCTTAGGGGGCCAAAACCGCAACTTTGGAAAAGTTAGGGGGCTTAAACTGCAATTAAACCTAAAATAAAATGCAATAAAATGAGCTAAACTAATGCAAATAAATAAACTAAAAAACTAAACAAATAAAATAAAAATAGAAAAGTGCAATAAAAATAAACGAAAGAAACTAGTAGTGTTGCACACATGTATGTGTGCTTAAAAAATAAAAAAGCAGTAGAAATAAATAAATAAAAACAAGTAACATAAAAAGTAAAAAAAAGAAAATAAACAAAAGAATATTTTTAATAAAAAAGGGGTGCAGTAGCCAAAACAGTGGGGTGTGGGTAGTGAATTTGTAGAGAAACAGAAAGAAAACAAATGAGCTTAGTAAAAAATTGGGCTCAACAGAGATGAATCTGGGGTGTTGATTAGGATCAAACGGCCTCAGATCTGAGGGTGCGCAGGACATACAGTGGTAAGGCGTGCACTAGAGTAAAAGGGGAAACAATAGTGGCCGTCAGATTCAAGATCTGAAGGCACATGGATCAACCAAGGACTGGCGCGCACACGAATAGAAGGGAGAGGGGTATATAAACGAGAAATCAGACTATTCTCTCATTTTTAAAACCACTTTCTCTTTCTAAAAACAAAAAATCTCTCCTTCTACTCTCTATATGCGCCGGTCATCCCCTTCTTCTCCAATCGTGTGTGAAAATCTGGCACGGTGGTGGCCGGCCCAAGAGGGCGGCGCCACTGCGCCGGAAAACAAACTCAACCCTTTTAATAAAAAAAAACAACACTTTTAAAATTCTATTTTTCCCCTCTCTTCGATTTTCAACTTGAAATCTCAAAAAAAACTTTCAAGCTTTCTAGATCTATACAGAAAAGAAACAAAATCTACCTTCTTCTACCTATTTCTTTCGGCTCAGATTGGTTGATTTTGAAAGATGCATGGGTTATTTTGTTGTGAGAGGCAAATTCGAAAATGATTTGGGCTTGTGATGTTGGTTTCGAATTGAGACTGTTTTTTGAATGATAAATGTTGTTCTTTTGGGTTTACATTTTCATGGTATTTGTTGTTGAGAATTTTGTTTTCTGGAGAAAAAAAAAATGGTGTTTGATGCAGGTTGGACTTTGGGTGTTGAAAGTTGCCGATTTGAGAATTAGGGTTTGATGCCTTGAAATGTGCGTAAGCCTCCCAATCATTGATATGTTGCTTGCTTAAATAGTGAGAAATTAGGGTTAGAGCTGATACTTGGATTGGATAAAAATGCCCTCAAAGGATCCTATTCAATCTGGACAGATCATGGTCTTAGACCCTTGGACAAGAAATGGACTTTAAAAAACAAAATAAAAACATTAAAATAAATAAAAACGAAAATAAAAAAAGAAATAAGAAATAAAAACAAGATTTAAATAAAATAACAAATAAACACTAACAAATAAATAAAATGATAAAAATAGTAATAAAAACTTAAAACTGTCACTCTCGTAACAAAAATGAGGTATTTTAAAATACCTCTGCCGAAATTTCGTTTGAAGCGACGAAAAATTCCGGCTTTAAAAAACGAGTAAAAATGAATCAAAAATGGGTCGAAAAATGAGGTATGACAATGTGCCAGCCATTTTAGCCAACCAACTTCTTCCAAAGTGAGCATGGAACGAGCCTGATAGAATGGAGGAAGAGGGTTGCTCTGGCGAATCAAAGTGGCAACACTGCAGTAAGCTTCTAGGAGACCAGATATCAGCTGAAGGAACAAACGATGATTGTTGACAAGAACCGACATTTCTTAACTGGTCAGAAAGCATCTTAAGACACTGACAGTAAGTAGAGACATCAGGAAAATCTTCCATGCGAGTGTTAGAGAATTCTTGCTCAAGAGTGACAACCCGAGCATTCTAGTTGTCTTGAAAAATCTTTGCCAATCGATTCCAAGCTTCCATAACAGTAGAGTATGGTTCTAGGATGGTGGTTAGCAGATCAGTGGAGATTGTGGAGTATATCCGCTGAAGGATAGTGGAGTCAAGGGTGTTCCACTGGTCATAATCGGAACTGGAGGTATCCGTCGGTGTGGTCTTATGCTTAGAGGGGACACTGTGATGCAGAACCCTGTGAGAACGGGTATGAATGTGGAAGAGCTCGGCCTAAGTGTCATATTGGTCTTTCTCCGTCTCAAGAACAATAGAAATATGGTTCTTAATGTTTGAAACAGCGAGGGAAGGATGAAACTCGGGTTTGGAAGCTGCCGATGAGGAGGTGGTTTGTGTCATCTTGCTAGAATTACGACTGGAAGACATCTCGTGACGGAGGAAAGTGCACAAACATAGGAGATGGTAAGTGGCTGATCAGATAACTACACGAAGGGGAGGTCACATGCAAAGAAGTCAGTTCTCGGATGTTAGGCGGGGAATCATGTTTAAAGGACGCGGCGACGTTGGAACGACGCAAAGAGGAGGGCATGTCACTGGCGTTTGTGCAGAAAACACAGCGACTGTGGCGGCAGATGCTATACGTGGGTGAGAATTTGAGAGAGAGAGAGAGAGATAGAGAGAGAGAGAGAGAGAGAGAGAGAGAGAGAGAGAGAGAGAGATATAGGGATCGATTAAGGTGATACCATGTAAGATAATGTAATGCTTACCTTTTCATTATGTGAATAGAATATATATGTATATAGGTCAACTATCTAATTATAATACAACATTATTACAGAAAAATCATTATACTTTATTAGGACAAATATTCTATTCTATCATCACCAAGTTCATAAATGCGAGATGATGATTCATGAAGAAAGTAGTGGCTCTCCTCTACACTAAGGTCTCCAAGACTGCTTATCCATTAACCTCATTCCCTCCAATTCCATAGCCACTTCTTTCATGCTTGGTCTTTCCTCCCCTCTAAGTCTTAAGCAGTTCGCCGCAAGAACAGCTACGTCCTTGATCTCTTGTTTGTTTTCTTCATTCCACATACTATCTTGAATAACTTCAAAGACATTATCCTCTTTCAAGCAAGATAAAAAGTGCATGGAAAGACTTCTTCTCTCTTCCGGCCTACCAAAACAAAAAGGTTTCTTCCCTGTTAGCAGCTCCACAAGAACTACTCCAAAGCTATAGACATCACTTTTTTCAGTCAATTGGCTTGTTAGCATATACTCTGGATCTAAGTAGCCAATAGTTCCTTGCACCATTGTGGCTACTTGAGTTTGATCAAGTGGAACCAATCTTGAAGCTCCAAAATCTGATACTTTGGCGGTGTTGGTTCCATCTAAGAGAATGTTAGCACTCTTGACATCTCTATGGATAATGGGTATTGAGGCAGCTGAATGCAGATATGACAGAGCTCCAGCTACCTCTGCAGCTATCCTAAGACGAGTTTTCCAAGTTAGATCGTTCGTCTTACATTGTGTACGTATAAATTCAGAAAGAGTACCATTGCTAACAAACTCATAAACCAACAAAGGAACTTCTGTTTCAAGACAACACCCTAAGAGTTTGACCACATTCCTGTGATTTATTTGAGAGACAACATCCACCTCATTAATGAATTGTTCAATTTGGCTTTCATCTATTGTTTTGGATTTTTTGATAGCAACAATTCTATTATCATTTAGTTCCCCTTTGAAAACTGTACCAAAACCTCCTCTACCTATGATCAAGCTCTCATCAAAGTTGTTAGTGGCTTTCCTTAGTTCATTTTCTTTGAAAATGTGAGCTATTTGAGACGAGTCTCTTCTTTGAAGAAGTTTTTGTTCCAAAATAGAACCTCCATTCTGCCTAAAGAACTTCACTTTCAATTTGGTAAATTTCATTTTTTGGTATATTATGAAGAAAACTATCCAAACAAATAGTACAGCAGCTCCTGTATTCAAAATATATTGAACCCAATTTTTGGATTGTTCCCCAGACTAATATCAGTAGCATAGATATACTTAACAAACACTCATAAGATTTGATCCCTGTAAATATATCAACTTTTCATTTTATACCCTCTAAAAAATTTCTTCAACTTTTAGTCCCTATAAAAATTTCAATCACCACTTTTGGTCCCTATTTTTAAGTCAATTAATATGTAGCTTTTTTATTTTTTAACAAAATTGTGTAGATTATTGTAAAAATCCCTCCAAAAAAAATCAAAATTTTTCAACAAAATATGAATTAACTATGAATTTTTAACCGCAAAAAATATAAAGAATCATATTTAATTCGTTTCATTAAAAAATTCTAATTTTTTTAAAGAGATTCTTATAATATTATAAACTTTTATGCAAGATTTTATTCAAAAATATGAACTCTACATATGAGTTTACTTTAAGAGAAGGATCAAAAGTGAAGAAAAAAAACTTTTGGATTAAAAATTGAAGAAATTTTTAGAGTGGCTAAAATGAAAAGTTGATATATTTTATAAGGACAAAAAATATATTTTTAAAAAAAAAGCTCAGTTGCTTACCAAGGACAATAGATAGAACATGATAGCCAGCTTGTCGTAGTTGGCACCCTCCTTCCTTTGTTCCATCTCCGAAATATCTCTTTGGACACACACATTTGTAACTCCCATCAGTGTTCTTGCATTTTGCTATGGCATGACATTCATTATGTTTTGTTGGCGTACATTCATTGATGTCTGTATCCCGAAACATATGATTATGATAAGTAACCATATTTTAAAGCAATAATATTACTAATTAGTAAATAGAATGAAATTCTGGCACTCGATGTCCTACCTGATTTTCTGGACAACATGTTCGACAAGAGTGATGTTCTAGACAACATAGCATTATAAACAATAAACCTAATTAAAATAAAGTGCGATAAAGAAATTACACAAGAGGTTTGGTAACCCAGTTTGATACACAGGCATCCATGTCAAGAATTTTTTTTTACTCTCAATAGTATTAGTTTAAACCTTGTTCACTGTCTTTTCACCTAACGCTACACGTGAATTTCTATGTAAGCTCCCCTCTCACTTTTTCTCAAATACAAACTCAGTATTAACTCAATCACAATTACAATATCAAATAGGAGAGCAACTCCAATAAACAAACCAACACTTGCAAGATGCACTAGAGTGGTATACAAATGACAACTTACAACTCAACTAAACAAACCAACTCTATGCATCAAGAGGACACATAGAGAGGTGTATAATTAACAAAGCACAAGACACGAAACTCTAAAGACTCTTTCTTCAAAATGACGGCTTCAATAATATTCATAAGGGTTTGAGTATTCCTTATATAGTCGGAGAATGCATGGACTTTTTTTTCAATCAGGCTAGACAAATCGGTTGACCAGAACGTATATTCAGTCGCAATATTCTAGGATCAAAATATATTATTACCAAATATGTTTATGACATTTACTTCAAAAACACGGCATAAAAAACTTACATGAACAAGCTTCTAGAAACACACGCTTCTTGGAGCACAAGCCACATGAATAAAATCTTCAATAAAATATTCTAAGAACTCACGCGAAATCCAATCTTCCAAGAATGCGAAACAAAACACTTCACCTTAAGCTAAAATGTTGTACTTACATGTCTAGGACATTTGGTACAACATCTTGCTAGAACTACTTGTTTTGACAAAATGAAGCCAGCACATAATCAAAATCGAATATAAAATTTTAACTTTTTCGCTTTCACTCACTATAGTCTTTTGATTTAGATATTTTTCGTTGTAAATAGTTATCAAATTATTTTTATAAGAAATGTTGATTAAATTTCAAATATATTAAAGGCAAAATTTCATTTATACCCTTGTAGACTTGTAGTAATAAATAATATCATTACTTTATAAAAAAAAGGGTTAATAGGTCTTTACGCCCTGTAATATAGGTCATTTTTGGTTTTCCCCCTGTAAAATATTTTTGTTTTGATTTAACCCCCTAATAGGCCAAACAAAAACCAATTTTATTTTATTTTTTCAAGAATTTTTCGTTTTTGTTTGACCTATTAGAGGGGTAAATCAAAACAAAAATATTTTACAGGGGGGAAAACCGAAAATGACCTATATTACAGGGGGGTAAAGACCTATTAACCCTAAAAAAAATGTTAAGTATGTTTTATTCACTACAATAAAATTTCAAAATTTAGCCATCATTAGATTATTGAATCTTGGAATGACCTGATCAAGTACGGGTTATAATTTTAGAACCTTAATTAAAGCCTAGTAAAGATCAACAATATTGTACTATAAACTCATTTGGATTGGTTTGATATTTAACTTGAGATCTTAGAGTGTATTATTCTAAAGTTTCAGGTTCGATCCCTCGATGCCAATTTTGTGGGTTAATCCATACAAATAGTTTTAAATAGGGCCATTGCCAACGGGCAGTGAAATTGGACCTTCGAATTAGTACGTAATTCGATACAAAGTTTTAAGAAAAAATAAAAATAAACGTAAATTGCTAAAATTTAAATAAGAAAATTGACCTGTGCAGCCATGGGGATGATAAGGATTTCCTTCAAAACCTGGATTGCAACTGCATCGGTAACCAAAATCTGCGTCCTTGTCATCACAAT
>Ga0315913_1010272_pt1 | contig 10835 bp, 4 predicted proteins | sample MpolsnodulesMG_FD_207736 | JGI IMG/M metagenome (GOLD analysis project Ga0315913, IMG submission 207736) | Medicago polymorpha root nodule microbial communities from Los Angeles, California, United States - small nodules | ecosystem: Host-associated > Plants > Roots > Nodule | place: USA... | reverse complement strand
TTATTGGGCTTAGTTTATATGCTACTCTATTTCCCTATAAATAGAGTTCATTGTAACATTCAGAAACACATCAATGAATAAGAATATTTCTCCATATTCTCTCTTCTTCTCCTTCTCTCTATTACCATCACTATTTACTTATATTCATAACAGTAAATATTAATATCAAAATAACTTATATTTTAATCTATGATAAACAAACACATAAGCATTTGTTTTTTAGAAAAGCAAAATATCATGATATGCCATTAAAATGCTTTAATATTAATATTGTTTAAAAAGGCTTTTAGAACTAATTGTTTTAGGGTCATCATCAAACTTCAATATTGGTTATGTAAGAACTAATTATTGCTGGTTCGACCCTCATCATCTCGAGTTCAAACCAAGCAAAATGGCTCTTAGAACACTAATCTTAATACATTTTTTTAAAGGAATTAATCTTAATACATATCAACGAACAATCATATCATCATATTCATATGTTAAAAAACTCAACATCCTCTAACATTGTTGTCCCTACCCATCACTTACATGGACACCTAATGCCCAAAAATGATAGTGCAAGGGATTTAGGCCTCTCAAAAATTGCTTCCCTCCATCCCTTGATACTTGACACAGTTGATCTTATTACGCATGTCAATACATAATTTTGAGCTTAAATATCTTGAATAATATATTAGAAAAAATAATGAAAATTTGATATTTTGAAAATACTCATCGAGACAAATCTAACGACATCTTATATAATATTATTTATCTTTGTATATTAGTGGAAAAATATGGTCAAAGTAAGTTAGGTCAAAATTACATATTTTCAAATGGTTCATTTAAGGTAATTTATCATCTAATTTTTTTTGCTGATTGATTAATCAAGATAACAAATAACGAAAGAAATACTCACTTCACACATTTGAATTTCTGTTTCATTTCATTAAAAGGAAATCGTAGAAAAATTAACTTGTCATAAAATATTACTTTTAAATACAAAAAAAAAATAAAAATTATTCAGCAATAAAAATGTATATAGTCAAGTGACGACAAGGAATGTACATAGTCAATACAAAAAGCATAAAGCATGTGATCTTGCAAACAATAATAGTCAAATACTTAACACATGATACCAAAAACCTGTTATAATTTTCATAACTGGTGGAAACTTTTACCTCAAACTTCCCCCACATTTCATTTTTATAATTTTAGCCAATAAACAGGAAAATAAATCGTCTTTAGTAATGATATTACATTGGTCAGTTCAAAGTGAATAAATTTCAAAAAGCTTAACTACTCAAACACAAACACAACGAGGTCTAACCATATGATCAGCAATAACCACATAAGAAATCGCACGTCCGGAATTCTAATTTTTTGGCCGTTCCTCCTCCTCCTCTTCCTCACCGTACAAACTTCTAAGGCGGGCTTCTCTCTGGACCCTCCTACTAATTTTGGAAATTCTTTTATAAAAATCCTCCTTGACTTTTTTCTGAATTTTATCAAAGCCAGGAAATCTTGCTATCATTGCATCACCCGCCAGATTGGCGATGCCATTAAGTACATCATAGAGCCTCTGCAAATAATAAGCAAATAAAATATCATGTTATAACAAAAACCAATTCACATTTGCCATCAACCAAGATATGAAACAGAAAAGTAGTAATTGGTAAAGGATGGCATAACTATAATAATAATCGTATGAAAGAAAAAGAGAAAACAAATACTGAATGTAAGTTATAAATGAATCCAAATCCTTTGAGACACACTTACCATCCTGTCAGCATTCCATTTCCTGACGAATGGCGGACCAGTGTTGTACGAACCAAGTGGTTCACGGTACCATTCACCATTGAATGTTATTTGATCCATTGCTTGTTCTATGCTCAGAACTTCCCATGGCCTCAATCCTGGAATTAGTTTAGCTAACTTCTGTCTATCTCACAGCAAACCCCCAAATCCAAAGAAAATAATTAAACATATTAATACATAAAGGAGGGGCAGGCAGGAAAGCAAGAGTTAGTAACAGTAATAAAGTGGGCAATGTGGCAATCACAATTTATCAGTATTGTCAACCGTGGATTGTAGAGAATGGTGATATGTTCAAAATCCACTACACAACAGTGTTATAGCACTATTAAAGCTGTATTTGACAACATTTTGTACTGAATAGCGTATTGTGGAACAATAACAAATTGTTCAAATTCCGCTATGTTATAGCATTATTGCACTGCTATTTAACAACACTGCAGTTTATAAAAACTTCCATGTGTATTTTACAGAAAACCTTGTGAAAATGTAAGTGAAAACACACAAATTATATGTATATAAAACAGTACCAGCAGACATACCTAAGATCTTTGGGAATGTACTTGTTGGGCATGTGATCCCGTTCCAAAGTAGTGGTCAATTCAGTGCCGCTGGCCCAAAGAAATAGGGCATGACTAGGAATTCTAACTCCAGGCCACAAGCCACCATTAGCTTGCATCACTGCTAAATCACGTCTCTTGCTTTCTACCGCCTTTTGTTGAAGCTGCTTATAAGTCTTCTTTTCAAATCCCTTAAGAGGAACCCATGGTGGTATACCTTTTCGTAGTTTGTGAAAGAAAGCTGTCGCTGAAGCAGCAAATCGAACTAAAGAATTGCCAAACCAAGAATCAGATATTATCAAATATGAAAGTTCGGCGCTTGGCGGATTATCTTAATATGCTGTGTTCTTTAATATGCAGAAAGTTATGCACATGAACTGGTTTCAATACATTGTTCTATTTGAACCATGTGGTAAGAATCCCTCTAACAATACGTAAGAAACTATACTAGAAAAGCATTTAATATTATTTCAGTTCTACTATTTTTAGTGAAGTACAAAAGAAACTGTTATCAAGGTTCTTATAAAAAACTGATTTTATGTTGTGTTTCAATTTTACAATGTTTTAGCAAAACATTTTCAAAAACAGAATTGGATAGCCTTAGATTCACCCCTTTGCCAACTGAGGGAGGAATAAGACAATTAAATTTGGATAACTGTACAGAACAATTCCTCTTATCTCATACAGAACAATTCCTATTAAATTTAGATTCACCAAGTTAAGAAAATCAGTTGGTAACCAAACTCTCAGTCACAACCTCTGCAGCCTCTAACCCAGCCAAGGCGTGGAGTTTTGACTGAGAGTCCTAGATGAGGAGGAATTCAGTAGAAGGACGAACAGCTGAAGAGTCAAGGTTATTTTTGTAAATTAGCTTAGGAATAAAATAATTAATTAGTTGAGAGTGCAGTGATGAAGGCGCATTTCAACATTATATTAGAAACTGTCTGGGTGAGATTTAAGTGTGCTAATCCCTTGGAAGGAGGTAAGCAAGGTAGATGAAATCAAGATTCTACCTAGGATCAGGAAGGGGACACAAGATCGTAAATTGCTAGATCATAACATAGATTGTAAGATCCTTCAAAATTCATAAAATTAATATACACGCACATGTGGAATATAAACAAATTCATATACATACAGGGACACGATCAAATGACATCAGGTGTCAAACTTGGAGACTTGCAACAATTAATAGCTTTATATTGGATACAAAGTTTAGCAATCCAACCTTTGTATTGAAAGTTATTATAAAGTAAATCAAGCATTAAAAAATTCATACAAATAAAAAATTATTTGATACTATTGCACTACTTTATTTTGACGGGTAATATGCTCCTTATAAATAAGTAAATGTTCATTACTAGATACCAGTATAACACACTTGTGGGCTGTGAGTATCCAAATTATTTGAAACTTGAAGTGCATGATCACAAATATTATAATTTCACAAAGAATGATGTCACTTCTTACACATGCCTCAAAATGGTTGTTAGGCAAACAAAATACTACACTTATAATTTCCATAAATAAAAGACTGCTCATCTGGAGTCAATGTATTATCAGAGAAAATTTATAATAAAGTAAAAAAGGTGGAACTCAACATACCTTCCCAAGTAGCGATTGCACGCTCCATTCCATAAATCATGTGGATGGGTGCCCATTCATCCATATCCTCACCCCAAATGAAAGTGTTTTTATCAATAACCCCACCACCCCAAGCAGTTTTAAGTGTATGCAATGCCAATGGCCCTCGGGTTCGACCCAGCCGATCCTTATAGAACCATACATTACTCCTCATGATAACTAAATCGAATAGAAAATAGGAACACCATCATACACAGAAACAACACAAAAACAATGAGAAGATACATGAACTAATGACATAGTTGCTTTCATCCAGAGTTTAGTATTTTACCACAGAACCTTCAATAAACAAAGATAATATTGAGAAGACATCTCAATATGATTCACATTCCATAGTAATTAATTATATATTACACAGTGCGCAAACCTATCCTAAATATATTTTTCATTTTTGACAAGGAAAAGTAAAACGAAACAGCAGATAGATTATTAGTTAGCCTAACACCTGTGGCAAAGTAGCTCAAGTGTTTCATAACACACAGTTGAACTCAAGACCTTATAGAACCCTACATATTCAATCCTAAGCATCTTGCTAACTAAGCCTATCCCTTATTGGAAAGCTATTTTGATTGGCTTATTTTGTGAGCTTCTAATAAAATCATCCTAAGAAAGCTTTTCACAAAAACTTTTTTTTAAACGCAAATAAATGACTGGTGACAATAGAAGTAAACGATGGTCCCAACTTTACCTGTAATGACAGAAATTTGAAAGTTCTAATTCTGGAATTATAACTCAAGAAAAAGTAGTGCCTAATTACCACTCTGAAAGATTAGTCTTGCAACCATGCACATGAGCACCCAAAGAAAGACGAAAAAAATTGATTACTCAACTGTAAACATGAACACCAAAAGAAAGACAAAAAAGTCTTACATATACAAAAACATCCCAACTTAGCATTTAGTAGATATGTTAGATCAGGAAAACACATAACATTTGATGTTTGTTCGATATTTGGTGGCAAATTCAGAGCAGAACTATCAGAACTTAATGTAGAAAAAAAAAGTGAAACATTTTGATTTCATTCAAAGAGGTATCAAAGAAAACATAAAAGAATAAAATAGATAGTTAGTTCTATTTAGTTCTGCCCATCTGTGGTTGTGCCCTATGCTTGTCATTCAGGATAAATGAGACAACAGTTTTGTTTGTTTATCGTTCAACTATTTTAATGGGAAAAAAATGTATCACTTTTGTTCAGTTCTACTTTCAATAAGTATTGTCAAATAGTAGAGTTATAGTTTAGCAGAATTTGAACAAACCTCTGTTATCCTGCCATAGGTCATTTAGTACAAAGTGTTGTCAAATAGCGGCTAATGGAGCACTATAGTGTTGTAGAGTAACAGAATTTGAACGAACACAAAACATAAAACAAACATTTAGTGCAACTTTTGCAATCCGCAATTGACAATTTTGCTTTCAATGTAGACCAAACATAAAACAAAATGCATGTGTTCAAGTTTGTTTCAACCTATCTGCAGAGTTGAAAAGTAAAAAGCTTAGATACGTAGAATAAGTGACATTACTCCTAGTATTAGGGATTTGATTGTTTGTATCATAAAATAGCCACTTTTGGGTAAACCAAGAAAGCTATAGAGTAGAATAAATAATCTTAGCAATAATGTTATTCATTAATACTACGTGTTACTGCTTATGAATAGCAAACCATGGATGTGTTGGAGTATAAAATTCAAAAGTTGATTTCTCACGGATGATTGAAATGACTTACTCTACTCTCTAAAGTTCACTTCAGAGCAGTCAAATCCAATAATATTACCTACAAGCTACATGCATTTCTCAGTCTCTCACAAGGACACTCGGATTCCATAAGGTTAGAGAAAGCACACAATATGGTGAAGCCTTCACCGTGAAGGTATTCAAACTATTGGACGAAGATTGAACCTCAATTCCAACTTCATCAAATTGACTATAAAATACATATCGAAGTATTAGTCGTCCTATCTTCATGTAACAACCAAAATTTACAACTGTATGGCAACATAGAATCCAACTCCTTAACGAGGCCTAGAAATGAGTCTCACATCCATGTTTACCAACACTCAATCAAAGAATCTAAACGAAACTAAATATTTCAACATTTCAACACACCAATTCATACATATATTTGCGAATTTGAATTCCATGCATTCACCCCATCAAACAAATCTTCAACTTAAACCATTGGACGGCTCACAATCAAACTTTGAATTTTAGGCTCCATTTACAAAATTTGGAAATATGAACCGTCCAAGCTCGATTCAATAATCAAAATGTATGACTCAATGATTTAAAAATTGAACCTAATGGTTTAACTAGTTGAACCCCAAAAACAGCAATGTCTAAAGTTCGACTATTTCAGTAGTTGGACCATTATTTTGTCCTAGTTTGAGCAATTTAAAGCAATTAAAGCATAAACCAGAGGTCTAATCAGTTTGGCATCTGGTTCGGTTTTTAAAACATTTGTATGATGTGTCAAATGGGTGATTCCTTAACTATACAAAAAATACAAAGCCAAATGCAACAACAGAAAACCGGTTTGAAAAATAGGAAACGTCAATCATGCATGTTTGGATTGTCTTATTTGCAGTTATCTAATGTCATAAGTACTTATGAAACGGTTTGAGAGATCTTATGGAAATAACTTATGACATGTCTATATGTTATTTTCAGCTTATTTTTGTAAACTTCACAGGATAACTTATGAAAACAACCTATAGTGTGACTTTATTTTATCTTTTGTTATAAAAGTAACTTATAAACTTAACCACTTTTTCTAATGAGTTTATAACTTTTTTTCAAAAGCTAACTCAATTACCATATAACTTACCATTTTTTTCTTTCAATTTTACCTCTGCATTTTACTTGAAAAAACTTAAATATTAAACAAACATATCTCTTTTTATGTCATTTCATATTTATAAGTTAGCTCAACCAGTAATCTTATATCAGCTATTCGCTAGCGAACAATCTCAATCAAACAATCCAAATCATATGACTACATCAAATATATGATTCATTAACCACACAAAATCAACAAGGAAAATGCAACAAGAAAGAACTCAATTATGGAAAAACTTACAATCATAGTATCGATTCTCGAGACTCTTATACCCAATAGCTTGAGCAACATCAATCGGCTTCCCAGGAGGATAAGGCCTTTGCCAAAAACCCCAAATCCCCAAAAAAAACTGTCTAGTAAAATCCCAAAACTTATCTTGCGATCCATACCTTGACTGAGATTTTCTCGGCATAGGCCTTCTATCAAGCCCAGTAATATTGGGCACTTTCTTCCAAACCTCTCTATCTTCAGGCTTAATAGGCTTCTCATTCTTCTTCAACTCCCTCTCATTCATCATATCATGGATACGCTCAGATCGCATCAAAAAACGCATATGTAGATTGCTGTTATACAGTTCCTTCATAAACTCTTTGTTTTCCTTCATTTCTTGTTCCGTTGCTTTTGGTTTAAGTTCGTTGAGGACTTTGTTGACTTGTGGTGTGTGTCTGTGGTTAGGGAGATAGTCGCATTCGTAGAAGAATTGTTGCGCCATTTTGGTGAATGGACCGGGTTCGGTTTCTTCATCTTCTACGGCGGTGACGGTGGTGGTGGGTTTGGAGGGGGTGTTGGTGGTGGAGAGGGAGGTTGATGCGAAACTTGAGGAATTGGAGAAGTTGAGGAGGGATGAGAGAGGTGGGAGAGGGAGTGGGGTTGGTGGTTTTGAGAATGGGAACCAGTTTCCGTTGAATGGGTTGAAGTTGATGGAAGACATTGAAGAAGATGATGATGATGATGATGATGATGAAGAAGAAGAGAGTGAAAGGGTTTAGTGTTAAAGTGTAAGGATAATAGATTGAGTTAGAGAGTGAAAGTTGAAAAGGATGAAGAAAGGGGGTGAAGAAGCAAAAAATAATTGGGGTTTAATAGACTTCATTTAATATTTTTAATTATCTTGTGTATCTTAAATCTAAATATTTATCTGTTTAAAAAATAATTTAACAATTAGATTATTTTTGACAAAAAAGAAATCTAGATAACTATTTTGTTTGTGTAGGACGTAAATAAACTTTGTCAAAGAAAGAGATAAACAAAACTAAGGACAAACATTTTTTTAAAAAAGGTTGAAGAAATGGGTGGAGAAGTTAAAAGTGAATTATGAGAAAAGATGAATGGAAAAAAATAATTGGGGTTTAAAATACTTCATTTGATATTTATAACTATTATTATTATCATGTGCAGTTCATTCGATCTCAACTATAAACAAGAATTTACTTTTTAGATTCATTTAATAATTGATGTATTTAGTCTATATTACATGTACTTGCAAAAAGTACAATAATCGTAGTAGGGTTTAGTATTGTATTGGTCATGCCTTGAGAAGGCTCTCAAGGGTTGTATTTATAGCCCCTTTATGGACTTGATTTATGGTTACTTAGGAAATATGTAACAAGGGTATTTAGGTATTTAGGGCATATTATAGAGACTTCTAGAAGCGGATAGAGGCGGCACGCTGGGGAGGACACCCCTTCAGCCTTAGCGCCCTTGTGGAGGGCGCTGAGGCCTACGAGAGGGTCTAAAAGCCCTTTAGGAGGTCTTTTAGGAATATATTGACAGTCCACAGCCCCCCAAGCACGAGTGTTGGGACAAGGCGAAGTGGTTTGTGATAGCTTTGGCGAGTTGATCATCGAGGAGTTTTTAAAAGCGAGTTCTCAGAGGCATACGAGGCGAGCACGAGTCTTTGGGACAAGTCGAAGTGATGAATAAGTATGACTGTTGAGGCAGCGCCTTTGAAGGGTACACCCAGGTTTTCCATAGTCTTTATTGAGGGCGTTTAAGCTCTTAGGAATATAATGACGGTTCACAGCCCCTAAACAAGAGTCTTGGGACAAGGCGAAGTGATTTATATAACATTGCTCTTTTGATATTGGAAGATGGGCGATATCTGCATTTGCATGTTCTTCGACGAGTTCATGGGTGAATGGCATGTGCAAATCCTTTTTGGCGATATAGTATTTTGTAACTTGGGCGAGCCTTTTTTGGCGCTATAGTACTCTACAACTTCATTATTGATGTAATTGATGTAATTTATTGGGGCGAGTTGTGAACGGCGTCCTAAGTACTTTGTGATTTTTATTTTGGATGTAACTTAAAGCGGGGGAGTCATTCTTGGTAATTTGAATTTTAGTATTTCTTTGTCTCCTATTCGTGCTGCAATTTTATTTTATTTTTGTTCCTTGTAGTATTGTGCTCTATTTTGCTTCAATTTGTCGATTGTTTTCAATGGTATTAGTGGTCTTTTTCCTTTGGGCGATCACAATGTGGTTTCTGGCTATTTATTGTTTCCTTCGAAGTCTGTCCTTTATTTAGCTTTGTGGTGCATCGATTTAAGTGATGCTTGCGATTGCTGGCGAATGGTGGCGATTGTTATTTCCTTTCAGTCATTTACTGGCGATTATCTTTTGATAAATATTGGCGTTTTGTGGCGTTTATGGAGAATATGTTGACGAGTTGAGCTTTTCTATGGCGTTCGTCGAATTTCGTAGCATAGTTTGCGCTTTATATTTTACTGTTGTATCTTTGCAGAAGAACATGGTGTGTAAAATTTTTGTAAGTTGCTCGTTTTGTTCAGAGCTTGAAAGGGTTGACGTTTAAAATTGTTCAAAGCCTCGTAGAGTTGACGGGGCGTTCAGAGCCTCGAGGGGTTGATGCGTTAGTTCAGAGCCACGAGGGGTTGACTTTAAAACTGTTTAGAGCCGCGAGGGGTTGACAGGACGTTCAGAGCCTCGTGGGGTTGACGTATTTTTACTAGTCGACGTTCAGAGCCCACTGGTAGGGTTGACATAAATGTTAGCTGCTTCTGTATAGATTCCTTTTATTCTTGCTAGAGTCAAATATAGAAGACAACAATAGTTTCTGAAGAAAATAGGGTGTCTCGATAAAAGCCTGCAAAACAAATCTCAAAGGTCGAAAACAGTTAGGATAACTCCACGTTTTATCTTATGGCGCTTAATGGCGGAACCGTTGCTTTCTACAATTTATTCTGACGTGCTGTTTGGTGAGTTCTTCCTTTTGTTTGATCTTGCCTTTGGCGGGTTTGTTTGCCTTCCAAACTTGACTTATCTAAAATATAACTTTACTTCCAAAATAAAGTAGTCTTAGTCATACTCAATCATATTTAATTTTTACTTTTTGTCTTCCTCTTTTTTTTTTTGACAAGTTACTCTTTGTCTTCCTCTTATTTGCTTATATTTTTTGGTCCCCTTCCTCTTCATTCTCCCACTAAATTGGAAATATCTTATTCAATTTTACTCTTTGTTGTTCTCCTAGTAACTCGCTCACTCCATTATTCTCTATGTCTCTACTTCCTCCTATGAAGTTGGAACTAAGTTTTCTGCTCAATTTTATTCTTCTACGTGGGTTTGGCGCTATTTAATCTATTATTTCTGTTTTTACCAAGCAGTGAGTTCATTTTGCAAAGTAAATGGTACATGAAAGAGGTTCCCAAGAAAGAGAGGTGGGTCACTTGGACCTCTTAAATATCAAGTCTTTCCTTGCCAGAATCCCTCATATGTGACCTTTTAACAACATTATACTTTACTTCTGCCACGGGGTACCTAGAGTAGTCTTTCTTTTATTACCTTGGTTCTATCTCTTGTGTTTTACTCATCATTCTTTCTTTATTACATATATTTTAAGAAAAAATATTGCCAAATATATTTTGAGAAAATATATTGTTTGATTTGAAGAGAATTTATTGTTGAATATATTTTGAGAAGATACTTGCAAAAAGTACAATAATCGTATTAGGGTTTAGTATTGTATTGGTCATGCCTTGAGAAGGG
>Ga0315913_1010271_pt1 | contig 10835 bp, 7 predicted proteins | sample MpolsnodulesMG_FD_207736 | JGI IMG/M metagenome (GOLD analysis project Ga0315913, IMG submission 207736) | Medicago polymorpha root nodule microbial communities from Los Angeles, California, United States - small nodules | ecosystem: Host-associated > Plants > Roots > Nodule | place: USA... | reverse complement strand
GGAGTCAAGGGGTATGGAAGGCACATAATCTATCTTGAACCTATGAAAACAAATAGATGCATCATGCCCAGTCTTGTGACAAACTTGACACTGGACAGAGATACGGCCTCCATGTCCACGACCACCACGTCCACCGCGTGAGTGGCGTCCACCTCTATCACTAGAACCATAGTAAGACTTGGAATAATTCTGAAATTCAGTTTGAGAAGAGGAATTTTTATCTTGTTCTTGAGTTGGAGAAACAGAAGAAGCAACAAGATTAATAGATGGAACTTCACCTTTTCTGAAGCGTTCCAATCTGGCTTCATGACCTAGAAGAAGAGATTCCACCTCTTCAATAGAAACAATACCAAATTTCCCACTGATTAGAAAAATTGTTGATTCATAATCCCTAGGTAAACCTTCAAGTATAACATCAAGATGCTCGCGATAGGAGACTGATTCACCAATATCATGAATTGAACCAACTAGAGATTGAATTTTGAGTAGAAATTCAGAAACAGAACCTTCAAGCTTCGTATGTCTGAGTTCAGATCAAAGATGACACAGTTTTGCGTTAACATGAGTTTGAAAATACGCATGGATTCGATCCCAAAGTTGCCACGAGTTTTTGCATCCAATAGCGCGTCGAAGCATGTCGCGAGAAATGGTAGATTAAAGCCAAGCGAGGAGCAATTGATCTTGTTGTTCCCATGTTTCATACTCAAGTGTGATGCGATTCACATCGGAATCTGCAACAGTCTTGAATTTTAAAGGAATTGAGGGATTAACCAAGAAATGGTGAAGTTTTTGTGCATTGATGACTGGTTCAACTTGTTGACACTAGAGAAGATAGTTTTCGGAATTGAGCTTCTCAGCAATGGCGGAAAAGGATTGCGAGCGCGACGATCCAAGAAGTGAAGGAGAAGACGATTCGGTTAGCGGCGGAGGAACGGTGGTTCGCGGTGAGCCTTGCGGCGAGGCACCTGAACCGTTTTCGCTTTCTGATACCATAATAGAAGATTGAAAATGGAAGATTCTAGAGAATCTCTTGGATTCTTAGATGTAACTGATTTCTGTTATTTTATTGAAATGATTTTTGTTACATTTACAAGAGATGACTTAGTCTTTATATAGTCTTTGAATAGCTACACTATATGACTGACAGGTGGCAGTCAGTGACACCTAGATAACAATTAGATGTTAGCAATACAGTAGAGTAGTTACAATGAATTGTTTCAACTTATGACTAAGAGATGTAATCATATTGATCACATCTTATTCTATATTAGAGATATTCCTTTGATAAATTATATTTGTTTTCAATGGCAAAAAGGTATCTAATTCAATGATCAAGATCAACATAGCTGTTTCTGGGTTTAATTATATTTGTTTGAAGATTTTTTTTATATCTAATTCAATATTTAGCTTTCTTAGTTTGTTTTTCAGAGTATCATTTGCACTCCTACATAATTATATCATTCGAGGATTTGCAGCACATTTAAGAAATGTCACTCCTAAATAATGAGTTTTCACATGTACAAATCAGTGTTCACACCTCAAACCACACACTGAACGAACCCAAACTCACCGCACGTTTAAGGGACCTGAACTCTCGAACTGCTTAACACATGAACCACACTAATTTTGGTTTCTGATTCTTTATTTGATCTTCTAGTCTCTATTCTTTTAATTTCAAATTCAATTCAATCCAATCCAATCTTAAATTCAATATTTTTGAGATATTTAATAAATCATGAAATATATAACAGATATTAAAACACAACAAATTTAAGTCTAAATAGTACTCCTATATCTAACAAATATTAAAATACTCACAAAGCATTCATGTTTGTAAGACCTAACTCAACTGATAATCGAGATAGTTAGATTGAACATTTTTCGTATTGTCCAGATTCGATCTCGGGATGTCGTCTTTATATGTTTGAATTTTCAAGTGGTGTTTTCCACTCTATAGTTAGAAAGGAAAAAAAAAGGGAAGAACCACCATTCCATCCCCAACCACCAAGAAAACTCATCCCAAACATGGATGAGTTTAATTTTGGTACTTGAACACACAAAGGACACACCAATGACCCCCCGTAATACACGTTAGCTCAAGTAGGAATCCAAAATAGGAGGAGGAATTGCGGGACTACTCTGCACAACAAAATGAGATAAAAGTAAGGTGATTGCTCATACAACCCCCTAAAAATGTAGGATCTTATCCGAAGCTAGTTTCCGACAATGTAAATACACTTACGAAAATTAATTTCCAGTACTGTATTTTGACACTCTTTCAAAAAAAAAAAACTGTATTTTGACACATTTGACCATAAAAGAGAATGTAGATGACACCAAAAAATAATAATAGCAAAGGCTAAACCGAAATATATGTTAAAATAAACTCTTCTGATTAACAATAATTTACCAACATAGAGACATACCTTATTATTTTCAGCCGCGAGTCACTTGTGACATAATATATAAATAGTTCATAAATCGAAAAAAAAAAGAGGCCTGTCATTTTGTCAACAAAAATACAATTTGAAATAAGAGATAAAAAATATAACCTGCCAACAGTGTGCTAAATAAAATTATGAGGTAAATGCCCTTTCCGAGACCTCTTTGCAGTAAATGTTCGAATAATATCAACATCATCAAGTGGCTTGAATATATCATCAAGTCATTTAACCACAAATCGTTGATCTTGTTGTGCAATTTAGACTTTATAATCTTCATTGTTGAAAAAGCTCTTTCAACGGACGTTGTCGACACCGACAATATCAAAGTCAAACTCAATGGATTTGTAGACCAATGAAAATACCAAATATTTTTCAGTTTGAACCATCTTCGTAGCCGAACTTTGAACATCTTCACAAATATTTTGTCAATAGCAACATAAAAGATCTCTACACGGTAATTGGGAAGATTAGTGACAGTCCCCCCTTCTAGTCTTGAACGACCCCGAGCCGGTATTTCCTCATCCATATTTGGTACTGGAATACCTTTAGCAACACAAATCTCTTGGACATAAAAAATAAATTATCCCAACCACTCTCTTTCTCTCTCTCAATGTGGCCAATCGAGCTTTGACGACATCAATAATTCCATGGCAAGCACAATATTAAAATATTTTCTTTGCAAGATTTTTGAAAGCTCGTTTGTGATACCAAACAAATTTAACATTAACTTCAAAATGAAAGCAAATTTAAAGATCTCCATTTTTTCTATCAAACCCGCCGCAGGCAGTATATTATGATTATTCACAATTTCACGTGAAATTCCATATAATATAACAAGTTCGATTAACACATGAAATTACACCTCACGCAGGCAATGAACAAAATAACAAAAAGATGTGTAAAATAGATCATGTTATGTAAACGATAATTCCACCTCACGCATCCAATTTTTTAATTAACACAATTCTCAATTCTAAAACCCTAAAACAAGGAATGAAGGAAGGAGAAATTGGATAATCAATTGACTTACCTTTAGAGTGAGTGAGAACGGAGAGATTAGCAGCCAAATAACAAGAGAGATTGAAGAAGAAAAGAGACAGAAAGCTAAGATGAGAGAGGCAGAGAGCTGAAGAAGAATAAGAAGAAGAATGTGTTTATGTTGTGCGCGTGTGAGAAATTTCAGAATTTGCCCAATTTCCTTTTTTTAGGTGGATTAATGAACTATTGAATTGGACCATATATAAAAAAAGTATCAATTGAACCCGGACGAGTACCCGACCGGATGTTGGAACCGCCATGATTATTCTGTATAACAATCATTTACCAACATAGAGACATTTACCAAGAATATACTACCTCTTATTTACCAACATAGAAGACATTGGAGACGTATTTCAAACATATGTTTCATACTTGTTCTGTATAAGACAAAGTAAATATATATTTGAATATAAACCCTTGTGCATAACAATCATTTACCTTTTAAAAAAAAAAAATCATTTACCAAATCATGAATAAACTCTTCTACAAACTATTGGTCGTATTTTCATGAAAGCTAGTTTAGTAATAAATCCACTTATCATCTCCCTCGGATAGATATTAAAATAAACTCTTGTACAAAAATCATTTACAGACATAGAGACGTGTCTGAATTCAAACTCGCTACTTATCAATTTCAAAGAAGGTAAACCATTCAAACATATAACCCATGAACCCCAATTGATAATCCAAAAAATCTCAAATTCTCAATTGATAGAATCACAAGCCTTTGTCAAAATTAACCTTAAAGATTAAACCCTACCTTACGGATCAGCTGTAAGTCATTATTATTATTATTACACATAAAGTAAACAAGACCATTTTGCTACATAGTTTTCGAACAATTCAAATGTAGAAATTATTGAAGAAATCCATTTAAAAAACCCATACATAATTGGTACCATCTTATTATCACATACATAAAACTCATAAAATAATTTCCTAATGCAAAAACTGAGCTAATGCATTCTTCACCAAGTAGTTTGCAACAATGCCATTTGTTTTCTCTGTTGGATGGAATGAGTCCCAAAATACATATCTAGAAGCATCCATACAACTGAAAAGACTAGCCCTACTGCATGCATATCCCATCTCAAACATTCCAGTAGCACAACAAGCCATTGAGGCCACTTGAAACCCTGCACCAATACATACAAATATTTCATTTATTTTTAAATCAAGAAATATTTTAATTATATGAATAGAAATGATATTTCACTCTTTCTTTTTTTAGACAAATATAATAAATAAGTTAGTGATTATGTTACTTTCGAGCATTGAACCAGAAACCTTCCGTTTAAATCTTCTTAAATGTCTTGAGCTACCTTCATTTTCTTATCCTAATATACACCATTGCAATTTGCAATTTAAACTTTATATATTATGAATATGAAATAATATAAAGTGCTATAGTATGCATGGCATGCTAAATTGCTAAGCAAATCAAATTATATTATGAGCAACTTACCATATTGGCCTGGTTTTTTAACAACACCCAACAAAACATCATAGGGATTTGAAAAGACCAATCTGATCCCAGGAAGGTCCTTCTTCAATTTTGTGGTTAATTTATTGAGTTTATCATTGAACTCCAATGCAATGTTATTGTAATTGGACACACAATCATTCCCACCAGCAAAATTAGTAGTTCTCTCCAAAGGCAAACATCCCATTGGAGGTAAACCTCCTAGGGATATTTTCTTAGCACCAAGATCATAAAGTTTGTGGATGAAATTTTGAGCTATTCCAGCAAGAAAATTTTGATACTCACTAGGTGTGTATTGAGATGCTCTGCCAGGAATTGTATAATAATTCTCTAGAAAGTCGTTTGTTCCTAGACTTATTATGTACAATGCTTTGGTAATTGTCTCTTTTGCCTTTTTTTCTCCAAGATAGCCACCTAGCTTTTTTTGGTATTCTTTGTAGTACTCCAATTGCTTCCATAATGGTATAACTGACTGAAAATCCAGATTTCAAATTAATTAATATTCTTCCTTTTACAGACACATATTAAAAAAACAATATATAAGATAATGAAATATGACAAAAATAATAATAAACGTGCTTATAATTTTAGCACAAAGTTACTACTAAACTAAGGATCTGGGTTAGTTCATTTAGAAAATTACGTATTCACATGTATTAATTAATTTGGATAATCTTAAAAGAATAAATCTTAAAAGAAACTTACATGATATCTTCACTAAAAAATCTTTAACCACCTTTGATTGAAAAATGGACTGTCAAAATCAATGAATATGTCATGCATGTATTGTGTCGAGTCCAAATCCTTAAATTAGTCTTGTTACTATATTATTTTTAAGGTTTTTGTAGTCACTCCAAAATTACTAGCTATAAGACATTACACACTGAGATTGGTTAAGTTATTGTAGAATTTTTTGATTGAAATAATCTCAACACATTTTATTCATAAAAATAGAGGAAATACTATATATTAGGAATAACAAAGAAAATACCGTGTAAAATATAAGAGATGCATGTTATAGCTAGAGAATAAACACTACCATTTATGTGAATTCATAAGTTTATTAGTAGCATTAAATAAAATATAAAAAATAACAAAATAGAAGTTGATTAAATGTGTATATAATGTACCAGGACATCTGAAGTGGCATTATCATAACCAGTAGCAGCAGAAGCAAAAGAGACACCAGTTGCAAACTGTGAGATGTTAAAGCTAGGATCCAAGTATGCTGGTATGTATGGTTTGATACCAAATGCTTCTGATATGAAATCAGTTGCTATTCTACCATTACTGAATCTCCCAGTTGGCTTCCCACCCAGAAAATCACGTCCATACGGCTGGAAATTGCTCCGAGCAACCGTCGATATGAAATTGTTGTTCCCGGCATCCACGGATGAGTCGCCGAACACTATGATCGCGGGAACCTTAGCACCATTTACTAAGGAGAGATCAAGCCATTGAAGCAAAAGGATGCACAGAATGTTGGTGTATAGAAGCTTATTTCTCTGTCCTCCTTTCATTGTCATGTGTAGTAACCAACCCTGTAGTGTGACTTGAGTTGTGAACTTGTGATGCAATAAATATTGGTTTGAAATACTGAAAATATGTGGTTGATCTAAGTGGTAAGAGATTTTCGCACACTTTAAGCAAGAGATTATGATTTAAATTGAATTGTGTTATTTGAACATTTAACTTTTGACATTTTATGTGACGTCGTACATCTATATTCTAACTTCTTATTCATACAACTTATACAAATTAAGAGAATACATCAAATAACAAAAAGACACTAATGATGTCCTTAACTTTGATGTTCAAATATTTTTTTCTCTTTGAATTTGACTTGTGTTCGGTGAATGGATAATTTGGACACACAAATCCAACACCATATGTAGTTCCCTCTGATTTAGTGTTAGTCGGATTTTGAGGTGGAGAAACAATTAATACAAAATCAGTATATGGTGTAGATTTAGGAAAAATGTGTCAACAAAACATTTATGATTACTTTACATGCTCAACAACTTTTTGATAGAGATTAATCATTATTAAACGGTGATAAATACTCTCTCCGGTCTTTATTATAGTAAAAAGAAAAACAAAAAAATATAGTTATTAATTGTTGCAACGTAAATATTTTTACAAATACGTTTCATAGAAAGTTGTGAAACATTAAATACATCTTCTAACATTTAAAAGACAACCATTAAATAAGAAATATAAAAGTCTTCGAAGCAATTACTATAACTTAAAAATGGTGACATTATAGGATCAATTTTTTTTTGTTTATTTATAGTTGATTGAGAGATACTACCTCCTCCGTTCTTTTTTAATGGTCACTTTTTGACATTTTACACAAACCAATACAATCAATAAATGTTATCACTTTTGATACAATACTTTATACTTTTACCATAATAACCTTATTTATTTATTGTCTCATTTCATATATTTCTCTCCACAATAAATAACTAAGGGTAATATTGGTAAAATAACATTTGACGTTTATTGAACTTTGAAAGTGACACTTAAATTGAAACAAAAAATTTCTTTAAAAAAGACACTTAAAAAGGAACGGATGCACGGTAACTAAAATCCTAGTAACAGTTGTTGCAATTAATTCGATTTCTTCCCAACAGTTCATCCATTAATTTACCAGAGCTCATTGACCAATATAAAATGGTTAAATGTTTGAAATATTAATGGAACCTTGGTTTTTAGGTGAATGAGTTGTTGGGAATCATAATTATGTTTTTGAGAGCCTATACGGTGAGAGTAATGTGCTTTTAAAGTAGAATGGGCACAGTGGCCCTTTATTTGGGTTTGCATGTATATGGTATGAGGATGAATGGGGTGGTTCCTGTGGCAAGTGTCTGCTTGGTGAATTTTAAGTTTCAGTAGATGCAGGCTTTTGAACAAAATTTAGTGCAAAGGCTAGATGAGTAGATAAATTTACTATCAGTATCACAAACAGAACGTTAAGAGGACCACTCTCAGACCAAGAATTTGTACTCTTTAAATTTATTGATGTATCATTGAATATTTCACGCCATTTATTGTATAACTATACCTTTCCTAAAAAAATTTAAACATTAAGAATGGTGAATGGTGAATTGTAGGACCAAAAGTAAATTAAGAACAAAATTAATCAATATAAATCTCGTGTTATAATGAATATCGACAAATGTTCTTAAATCACATGTGCCTGCCAACTTGAGAACCACTGGAGAAGTAGTTCATAAACATTAAACATTGTTTATTTTATTTTATTTCTTATTTACAATCAGTGGCGGAGCCAGAAATTTTTTGGAGCCTGGGCAAAATAAAACAACAATAAGTTTTAGTGACAGCCGCAATCGTAGGTAGAAGTCATAATGTTTTTAAAATGGTCTCCTTAGAATTACCTACAGTTATTTCCGTAGGTAAAGGTGGAAAACATGTTGTGAATGTCATTTGACAATGACAGACAGATTTAGTTACGGAAATTTGCCCTATAATGACGGATTTTGGCCGTCACTAAAAGTTAAATTTCTTGTAAATTTCTTGTAGCATACAAAGAAAGTATGGGTTGAGCCGGGGCTAGCTGGGGGTAAAATTGCCCCTGTTTACAATCAAACATTGTTCGTAATCTATTTCCATCCAAGATGTTGTTGTATCTCACCATAAACACCGATGTGAATGTTTGATGGCATAACTCTGATGTGCGTATCAGTTATCCTACATTTTGATTTTGATGTTTTTGTTTCAAGTTCATTTTATATATACTCCCTCCGCCTCTATATTAAGCTCCCTTTGTCTTTTTCACATTTTTAAGAAAAGTTGTTAGTGTAATTAATGTGTCTATTTTGTGTGTTAATATTACCAAATTATCCTTTGTTTGTATGTGTATTAAATTTGACTTTTCATATTTTAAGACAAGTTAGTAGTATTAATTAGGAGTATGTTTAGGAAAAAATAATAAATGCATCTAGTAATTTGGAAAAAAGTTTACATTTAGGACAAAAATAAAGTCAAATAGATGTTTACATATAGGGATGGAGAGAGTATTTTGAACTTGAATGACTTTCTTTTAATATATTTATTCCTCTTGACTTCTTAAATAAGACATAGTGGACATTTGTCTAACTACGGACTAAGATTCTCTGCTGTAAAGATACCACACAATTACACGTTGTAGTAGATCTCAACCATAAATTTGAGATCTGATGGTTAAGATTTAAACACAGTTTTACAGCGTAAAGTGATCTCAGCCACCCATTTAAAATCGGACGGCCCAGATCAGTTACAACACCCTGCTGTGACTGTGGGAGATCCAATTCGTCTAACTACTCAATGCTTGGGATTTTAGCTTGTTTAAAGTGGTTAGAAATGAATAATTATTGGGAAATGCTAACTAGTGCCTTAAAGGTACTGATTAAGAATATTAATATAGAAATTATGCATTGGAAATTGGTGAAAAGTGGAATGTTTAATTTTATGAAAGTAAAAAAGTCGTTGTTTTTAATGAAAATTTTCTACTAACCATTGCCCTTAGGGCACCAGTTAGCAAAACCCAAAATTATTATATATTAGTTATATTTGTTGGACTTAAAATCACACTAATAAACTTAATTGTGTGAAAGTTAAGGAAGTAGTAATCAAATTAAAGTAGCTCTAAACAACAAAGAAACAAAGCCACAAGCATAACCAAAACAACAAAAATAAAAGAGTTGAGAAAACCAACACACTCTCAATTTTGACCAATATGTCCTACGTATGCGGAGAGAACAACTCTCCAATCTATTATAAAATGAGTGATACAAAGATGTTACAAGAAATTAGATCCAAACTCATTAAAAAAAAAACTAATTTCTATCTATTTCTCAAGTAACTCAAATCCATAGTGAATCCTAAAAGAAAAGAAGAGATAAAACTTTTTGATATATCCATTAATGAGATCTCACTACTCAAGGTGTTTGTGAAGTGTTTCCCAACCCAAAAACCCTATCCAAAGACACTAAATCTTTAGGTTCTCTAGAAGTCTCCTCCTTCAGAAAATGATGAATTAAAGCTTATACATTGTCCATACTTAGACAAAATTGCGTCACAAATTGTATGTATCACGACTTAACCTGCAATTCGTTCATGTACTGTTGCTAGCTGCAGGCAAAACCGTGCCACAATTTCAACCAATTGTGCCACGGTCTTTGACGAACCAAAAACATGAAATTTAACTGCATCTAATCGTGTCTCGATTACAACAAATCATGCCACAATTTTTCATAACTCCACCACCAAATTTTGAGTCACTTTTCAACATTTTTGCCCCTTGACTCTAAGTTAGCAGTGATATCAATTTAACCATCAACCACCTTGTTGCTCTGTCCATCAATGAATTACTCTTCGACAAATTTGATGAAGTTCAAACAATGCTTGAACCTTGATCTAGACAATGACATGTCAAACACATCCGTCAAATTTTCTTGTAAAATAAGTTTCTCAACTATAGTATCTTTCAATACCACACATTTGTCAAATATATTTTTATTATTTTTAATCTTCTTTTTTTGTTTTAATAGTTTTTTTTTTATATAGTGGATGAATTTATCTTGGAACATGTAATGTAATTCAATAAAAAAACTAAACTTAACTCAAAAATTGAAAATTTAGTTTTAAAAAAATTTCAAACTAAAAAAAATAAAGAAAGGTACTAGAATATTGAAGGGGGTGTGTATGCGTCAGCGCTTGCGTCCATCTCCTTCCTTTAATTCCACCAACTTCGAATATTTCATCCTTTTTATTGTTTTCGTTTGCTCCTTAGCTTCATTTCGGACCCTAAGGTACTTTTATTGTTAATTCAATTATAGCTGATTTTATTTCGAATTGTCCTG
>Ga0315913_1010269_pt1 | contig 10837 bp, 5 predicted proteins | sample MpolsnodulesMG_FD_207736 | JGI IMG/M metagenome (GOLD analysis project Ga0315913, IMG submission 207736) | Medicago polymorpha root nodule microbial communities from Los Angeles, California, United States - small nodules | ecosystem: Host-associated > Plants > Roots > Nodule | place: USA... | reverse complement strand
TCACGATTTTCACTATCTTATCGATGACTTATCTTGCATTGTCGGGCATGAGTGGTTTTGTTGCCGAATTGATAGTTTTTTGGAATAATTACTAGTCAAAAATATATTTTCATGATGAAAATACCGTCATAACTAATTTTAGTAGGTTTTTTAGACCCTACAAAAAAAAAATTACTTCTAATTTTAGTCCCTGCTAAAACAAAGTTTGTTTAATTATCCTTAAACTCTTAAGTTTTTGAACGGTTTTTTTGAGACAAATTTAGAACACTATGAAAGGTTCGATTACTAAAATTTAGAATTTTTTTAACATGAAATAAATTAAATATGAATTTTTGAAAACGATAAAAGTTAAAGATAAAAGTAATAAAATCTGGACATATAAATCAAATTTTGCGATAATTTTTTCAGAGGAACTTTTAGTAATGTTCTTAACACGTCTACAAAAAATTGTTAAAAAACTTAAGAGTTTAAGTATAAATTAAACAAATTTGAATTGAACAGGGACTAATACTGAGTGTATAGTATTTTTGCAAGGACTAAAACAACTATTAAAATTAAGTAAGGACTAAACTTAAAATGCCTCAATTTTATAGGGACTAAAAACATATTTAACCCAACAAAAAAAATTCAGGTGTGGCATCCACGTGTGCTTCACTGTTTGCTCAATCAGCAATAATTAACAGCGAGGACCTATTTTGCTAACGGAAAAAAACGTTGAGGACCAAAAATTTAATAAAATTTAAATAGGGACTAATGTTGGAAACACACCTATTTATAGGTACCTAAAACATAATTAACCCTTTTGTTTTTAGCGAATTTGCATTACATCAATGTACTCTATTAATTTGAATGAATATAATTTATTTTTATAAAAAAAATTGAATCTTATTTCACCATGACGATATTTCACAACCTTCTCTCATATTTTTTGCATACTTCATCTTTCTTAAAACATAAATCACTGTTCTATGCATCTCATACATAACCGATAAAAGATTTTTTTAAATAATAATTCTAATACTTTTAAGCTATGTATCTACCTGCGAGTATTTATAAATATCTGATCTGATATAACCGGTACGATTTATGTCCTAAATTTTAGTATCTCAACTTCATAGAGTATTGCCATATATTTGATGGTAAATGAACACTTCACTTGTTGGCAGGGTTAACGTGTCTCAATGAATACTCTAGACCCCATACGGCCATACCTCAAATAAAAGCTCTCTGCCCACAGAATAGAAAAGTTGGGACCATAAATGAATGCCAATTGCCACATTTTCTTTCCATTATTTCTGGTCATTCTCTTCAACTTAATTTATACTGTATCCAAGTTCTTGTTACTTGAACATCCATGTCGTGCTTTGTCTAAAGCGGATAATTTCATTTTGGGGAGTATAAAGGACTTGACATTTCTCCCATGAAGAACACATTATCTTAGAGTGCAATGTGTCCATAAATGTACAACTTTGTCCACACGAATATTCTGCAAACTCTTATATCAGTGTGAGAATGTTGAATTCATTATCTCTTCATCCTCCTTATGGCCTGCTAGAAGGCATGATCTATTTTCAAAATTTACACCCATACATATACACGTTAAAATGTGTTTGGACGAGAAATATTTTCTTGTTGCGAGGGTAATTCAAAATTATTCTTGTAAACTTCTATTTTCTGATAGATTTGAAGGATACTCAAAATAAAAAATAATTATGAAGTATTTTGTCAAAATTAAATTTAGAGAATTTTAAATACCATCTAAATATAGAAAGCGGCTTTCACTTTCCACATTTACAAATGCGAGTCTATCAAGGGCAATCATGTAGCTAAGTACTCTACTCTATAATCTATATAGACTATAAATATCATTAAGAGTTTCTATTATCTCATTCTCTTATCACTTCGAAATCATGCCCTTTTTGATATATTATAGTATGTTCACCCCATATCACTTCACAACTTGATTTTACCTATTGAATCTATTTCTAGGGATCTCCAACCATTTAGGTCGGGTTATCATCATGAGTGATTCATCTCTCCAAAGACGGTAGTTCCGTCTTAACTGACACGTTATCGACTTTATCTCTAGTTACTCCATTCGAAAAAGGATTGGCTAAATTTTCATCAGTGCATACATGATCCACTCTTCTCGCTCCAAGAGAGAGTTACTCTTTAACAATGTTGTGCTTACAACGTATTTACCGTCTCTTAATGTCGTAATAACATTTCTCAATTTTTGCAATAATTGTGATACTATCGCAATAGATCATCACAACTAGTATCCATTTCAGATAAAGCATTTTAACCAACTTACTTCTTCACTAGCTATTGTCAATGATGCAATATCAAACTCCATTGACATTAAAAAAAAAAAACTCAAATTTTATAGTAAACTGTGAGCATATATATTATCTATTTCTTAGATTTCCAAGAAACAGTTTCTTCGGTGATACTAAATACGCAGACACTAGTCTCTTTGAAATCATATGATAAGGTGTTCCATTCAACATCATTGTATCCTTCAAGAACAACAAGAAATCTTTGATCATGTAATCCAAGGTTCATGGTTCCTTTTAGGTATTTCAAGACCCTGTCAATAACATGCCAATGCTCATTACTAAGTATACTGACAAACCTGCACAACAACCCCACAACATACGTAATCTAGTACAATCAATGACATACCTGAAATTGCCAATGATGCTTGCATATTCCGATTGTCTGACACTTTCACCAATGTTTTTAAAGAGTTTTACACTTGAATTGTGCAAGCAGGTTTGCAGTCAAAGTTTTCAAGATCTTCTAAACATAGTGAGATTCAGCCAAAAAAGTTCATGTTTCCACCTACTACTCTTAATACCAAGAATAACATTAACTTCCCCGAACTTTTTAATATCAAAATTGTTACACAATAATGATTTCACAACATTTACGATATGAATGTTTAATCCAAATATCATTCACAATCTTCCAAGTGACACAATCTTGAGCATCTTAAAAAAAATACTAGCAGCATTGACAATTACAAAAAAACAACCAATAATGTAAAATCACTAAATAACATATTTCATTTAACTAATAGTTTATTGGCTTAAATGAACATCTTATCACTTAAGATAAGGATTTGGGCACAAACATTATTAAGAACACTCTCTTTTTAAAACTCATTTAACATTCACTTTTTTATCGGGTAATAAACATTTTAGTTCCTGGATGTGTAATGACTAACGAGTAGTCACAATAGTTCTTAAATGTATCGAATTTTTAAAATATTTTTTAATTGTGCACTTCGTTAGTCAAAATATTCCTTTAAATTAAGATGTTTCATTAACGTTGTCATATCAATCTTTCAATACACTTACATATTATCATATCAGTCGTTATAAATATTTACTTATTATGATTTCAGTCCTTATATGAAAAGAGTTATCGTGAGTATAAAAGACTGTTTAAGCGTCAAAGACTATTTTGTCTAACAAAGTACACAATCAAATATTATTTTAAAATTTTAATACATTAAGGGACCATTATAACTACTCGTTACACAATTAAAGACTTGTCTATTACCCCTTTATTATCGAGTGAAAATCATAAAATCACCTGAGTCTCATTATGGTATCTAAAATTATTTCTAAAGTGTGGGACCAAGTTAATTATATGACAACAAATGGCATTATGGTAACAAACTCCTCATGAATGTGAATGTGAATGTGGCATTGCTTGCTCTTATCACTTTCACAACCGTCATTCACAACACAACATAGTCAAACTTTTTACTTTATCGTGTTTAATTTGCCTTCTGTTCTATTTTCAAATTTTCAAAATCGACTGCACAATGATACTTTGCAAACTCCACTTGCAAATACTGTTGTTATAAATTCCTAATTCCATATCCTATCATATCATAGCTTTTACACTTTTTCTAATGGAGATAGTTCAGGATCTGCACCCGCAATCAACTACAACTACTACAGGTTAGGAACATGATTCTCTCTAATTCATTTTATTTCATTCTAATGCATAGCAATCACTATGCTCATCATGCAATTAATTTTATTCAATTGAATTCTATTTTGTTTAGTGTAAGTCAAATTTGAATAGTTCTCATAAATCATGTCTCTCAAAGTTGATAGGGAATGTTGTAATCTTGATTGAAGTCTTTAAAAGCTCAATTGCGATTTTGGTCCTCTATTTTCACCATTTTATAAATTTGGTTCCCCTATTTTATAACGCCATAGTTTCGGTCCTCTATATTTTTTAACTAATAATTGGTGATGATCTAATGATGAAAAAAGATCAATATTGATCAAATTGTAAGCAAAATTTCTTCAAAACTTCATTTTAAACATGTCATATCACCATATTTTAGATCAAATATTTATTAGAGGGGTCAAAACTGTCACATTTTAAAATAAAAAGGTCAACTTTGTAAAATGGTGAAAATAAAGGGACTAAAATTGCAATTAAACCTATTTAAAAACAAAAAAAACAACATAACAATGGCTAAAATACATCAAAACTTGCTTTAGGCCTTCCTAACTATTGAAAATTACTGGCCATGTTAATCTTTCACTAATGATAATACAAAGAAACTACAGTTGCTCTCCGGTTAGAGACATAGACAAAATTGACCCAACTTTGTGTGTTCATGATTTGCATCATTATTTCTTTACTATTTTGAGCTGTTTTGGTGTTCACTGTTCTAACAAATCATATACTACATGTCATACTTATAATCCCAAATTCTTGTTATGAATTTCTCAGAGGAAAGAAATGAACAACCTCAACATAAAAGATTAAGAGATTTCAAATGGTGGTTTCGTGTATCTCTCTACATTGTATTTCTTTTGGTAGGTCAATCTACAGCCAATCTTTTGGGAAGACTATATTATGACAAAGGTGGAAATAGTAAATGGATGGCAACATTTGTTCAATCAGCTGGATTTCCTATACTACTTCCACTTTATTTTATCTTCACACCACATGCCAAATCTACCAACATAAATATCAATATTGATTCCTCCAAAAAAAACAAACCAAAATTTTCCACCATTGTTTCTCTTTACATATTTTTTGGCTTACTTTTAGCAGGGGACAATTTGATGTATTCCAATGGACTTCTATATCTTTCACTTTCCACCTATTCTTTACTATGTGCAACACAATTAGCCTTCAATGCAGTATTTTCGTACTTCCTTAACTCCCAAAAGTTCACAGCATTCATATTCAATTCTGTAGTTCTGCTTACTATTTCGTCTGCCCTACTTGCCATCAATAACGACGATTCTGAGGACTCGACAAATCTTCCTAAAGATAAGCGAGTACTTGGATTCGTCTTCACCATTGGTGCATCTGTTACATTTTCTTTATATCTCTCCCTTGTGCAGCTTTCTTTTGACAAAGTTATAAAAAGTGAAACCTTTTCTGTTATCTTGGACATGCAGTTTTACCCTTCTTTCGTAGCTACTTGTGCTTGTGTCGTTGGGTTGTTTGCAAGTGGAGAATGGAAAAGTTTGAATAAGGAGATGATGGAATATGAACTGGGAAAAGTGTCATATATAATGACTTTGTTTTGGACTGCTGTAACATGGCAAGTATCTTCCATTGGTATGTTAGGCTTAGTGTTAGATGTATCTTCATTGTTCTCAAATGTAATAGGCACAGTGGTACTACCTGTAGGTCCTATTCTTGCTGTTATTTTCTTCCATGACAAAATCAATGGGGTGAAGTTTATAGCCTTGATGTTAGCAATATGGGGATTTCTTTCCTATATTTATCAACATTATCTAGATGACAAAAAATTCAAGGCATATAAAACTCATCTTCCTCAGGTTTCAAGGGGTGAGGTAGAAATTTGCTGATGGAAATAGACCATATTTTCATGAAGCTAAAGTAGTTTTTTATTTGAATTAAGTTTGAGACAAAAGCTAGGACAAGGGATATGTTGCTGTTGCAATTTTTAGAATTGTATCCTTCTTTGTGTCCGGTTACAGTTTTGAATTTTTTTTTCTTTCTCTTAGAAATATATATTATGACAAACACAATATACAAGCTGCTTTTGAATAGAAATTTACTAGGGTAAGTGACTGATACTAATGTCAAAGACAGAACAATTAAAGAACAATTTTGCTTTTGAGGAGGTAGTGGCTTTACCGGTCTTCATCGGCCTGTTTTTGAGGTGTCCGGATGAAGCTCCGTTTGGTGGAACAGCGGCTGTGGGGCGTGTTGGTACGCGTGTTCTGTTGGTCTAGTTGGTGGTTTTAATGGGCGCTGTGCTTAGTTAGTTTCAGGGGCATTTTTTTGCTGCTGTTTGTGGTGGTTCAGCAGCTGTGTGACAGCACCAGTTGATGTTTTCTGTTTTGCTTGGTTGTAATGTAGATTCACCCGTTTAGTACGTCTTGTGCCGGGTGTGTTTCAATAATATATGCTGCTTCAAAAAAATAAAAAATACTCATATACATCAATTCAGAAGCTGGTGGATTTTCTGCACTAATCTCCACCCATTAGCACTAACACGTTACACTCCCATTTTGCTAAATACTCTTACAGACCGATTCAGAATCAATACACACCGGCTGCAGCTCAAGCAAACACCCTACAGTTCGGCTATATACGCACTACAACTTCCAATATCCTTGTAGAAACCACCAAGCAATTCTCCATCCGCACATCGAATTAATAAACCACACTCTAAAACAGTATCGCCTTTGTTGCTAGCATACGATACTCAATTCTTCTTGGGCAGTGTCCTGTCAATCCGAACTTGCTGTATATGCTTGCAGCTGATAACAGACCCTGCAAGCAATATGTGCCATATGATATGATATGATATACTCATCAAGTCTCCTTGACACTCCATCCAGGTTCCACGCCGTCATTAAGTCCTGAGAAATTTTCTTGATGCATTTCCTTATTCCTCCAAAAGTGATGGCAAGCCAAAGCCCGTAATTCTTTGCGGTTTCCAAATTCCAATGCGTATTCCTTTCTCACTTAACATTACATCTAATCTAACATTCAAATTAATCCAATATGTAAACCAAGGCATCGCCCAAAGCCTGCATCGCAATTTCAAACATATACTCTTTTGTTTTTGCGGTTGCTCCGTCATCGAATTGTTGGTTTTAGATTTTCAAATTATTGCATTTGGATTTCTAAAGTCTATTCTGAAAAAGAATTTTCATCTACCAAAATTTGTATTGAGTCACAACCAAGTTGCTCTTTTAAAATGTTTCGTGACACTACCCAAAAACTGTGCAAGTCAAACTGTCAACCACGCTGCCTCCAGAATAAAACAAGTTTAGCTACAACTGTGCAATTAAGAATTACACCTCCAATATGACTATTAATGCCGTTCTTTTAAAACTCAAACCAATCAATTATCGTACTATGACCACTCTACTATGATATTGTGACAACTCAAATATAGTGTTACTACCATTCTCACTTGTAACATCTTCAAATATCAATGTGATATTTCAACCACTCAAATATAGTGTTACAACAATTCTAACATCTAACTTCTCTAAAAATTGAAGAATATATTATTAAAATCATTCTTATTAAACCGAAAATGGACAACGATCTTAAAATATTATTATTCTGAAAAGACATAAATAATTGAGTGGACTATGCTCTTAAGACCATTCTTAATTTCAAATGAACAATATACCGCGAAAAATGACTATGATCATAAGTCAAGGGGGAGAGAGAACACATTCACAGCCTGTTCGGATGCAAGCAAAAATCAGAGAAGCACGTAATAAAAGGATGACATAGCTCTAATACACGTGAGTCTCTCACCTTTTACGGTGGTGCACGATTATAAATGGTAGGTGGCCACCCTATTGATAAACTAGATATCATATTATTTTTTTATATTGAGTTTATCACATTCTTATAAAAGAGACTTCTAAGGGATTTTTAAAATAAAAAAACAATTTTATTAAGAATAAAAAGAGATAATATAAGTGGTACTAGATCCACAACTATGGATGAATGAAGTACAATTAATACTTTACCCGTGGAAAAAATACACTTAAGTATAAGGAGTGAGGTATCTTTCTTTATAAACTTCTTTCAAAGATTTATCTTCAATTAAGTACATGTCAGCGGTCTCATAAAAATGAGACACTATTGATGTTTTTTTTTACAAATATTTATAATTAAAAATTACTAATATTTATGATATTAAAACTGTATCATTCTAGCTTCTAAAATAATTATTCAACGATCAATAAACCTGCATTTTTTTTTTATATAAAAAAGTATTGATCTCATCTTAGAACCGGGCTTAATATAAACCTTTGATTTAAATATATGCCATGTGAAGTCTATTTCAATGGCTAGCTTAAAAAATTGGTTCAATGTAAACGATATCGAATACATATATTTACAGTTTCCTTAGTTATTAATTATCTAACATATTTAACCAAATAAGAAATGTACCATGTGATCCTAATGGACTGCAAATTTATAGTATATGAGAATCTTTTTTTAACTTAGTTGATCTAAATTGTTACTAAAATAATAAACATAGGATGGAAGAAAATGTATATTTAAGGGCATCACCAAGAGCTTCAATTCCACACAACAAACACAAGCTATAGAGCTCACAATGGCTTCCACCACCATAAAATTTGCTCTTTTCTTAACCCTGACACTCCTCTTCTTACATGTCGTAGTTTCTGTTACCCCATTGCATTTTCAACACCCACTTGACCCTTTAACCAAAGAAGAGTACTCTCTTGTCCAAACAACAGTCCTGCACAAATATCCCACCTCAAAAAACAAAGTAGCTTTTCACTATGTTGGCTTAGATGACCCTGAAAAAGATGATATTCTCAAATGGGAATCTTCGAAACCAAGTGTTATGACAATCCCTCGTAAAGCCTTTGTCATTGCTATCATCAATAACGTCGAAAGCCACGAGATAGTAATTGATTTAAGGTTGAAGAGCATTGTCTCCAACAATATTCACAAAGGGAATGGTTTCCCAACGCTTTCGGTTGATGAACAAACCGTTGCGGTAGGGCTTCCATTAAAATATCCTCCTTTTATTGCATCAATGAAAAAGAGAGGATTGAATCTCTCTGAGGTAGTTTGTTCTACTTTCACTATGGGATGGTTTGGAGAAGAGAAAAGTAGTAGGACTGTGAGGTTAAACTGCTTAATGAAAGAAAACACTGCCAATATATATGTTAGGCCTATTACTGGAATTGCAATTATTGTTGATCTTGAAGTTATGAAGATTGTTGAGTATCATGATAGAGTTATTGAAGCTGTGCCTACGGATGAGAACACAGAATTTAGGGCTTCACATCAGAGCCAACCTTTCGGCCCTAAACAACACAGTCTTGCCACTCATCAACCTCAAGGTCCAGGCTTCCAGATCAATGGCCACAGTGTTAGGTAATGCATTTTTTTTTGTTGGTTACATTTGGTGGGTTTTATGTTATATTTGAATTTTTTTCGGTGGTGGCTGGGATTTGAATCTCGGACCTTGCATATATTATGCATTGTCCCTACCAACTGAGTCAAGCTCACGAGGACATGTTATATTTGAATTTAGAAAAATAACACCGTGGTTGACAACAAATAAAAATAAAAAATAACACTGTATTTCAACACTTATTCACTCACTTTTTTTTTTGAAAAAACCAAAATGAAATATTACTCAATCAAGAGTGGATTAATTCGCACAAGGTGTGCCGAAAAGATCCACCAAAAAGAAATATAATGTTAAGAGTATGTTACCATAAGGCACAACTAGAAGATAAAGCAGAAGAAAAACTACTCCCTAACACCCATACATAAAAGAGGGCGCCGCCACCAGTCATTGTAACTGAAAGCGGAAGTTATCAGCTTTGCTTTTAGCCATAAAAAAGACAACAACTTAACATAATCTAATAACTTTGCCAAATCCTGAACTTTGTTCTGCAAGATCATGCTGGTTCATTCCTTCCAAATGACCCAGACAGAAATATGCCAAATCAGTTGAAGATATGAATGAGTAAAACGCGGTAAGCCCGCCAACTGACCAAACTGATGGCAATGATCAGCGACCGATGCAGGAGAAATGAAAGAAATACCAACCCACTGATAAATGAGATGCCACAGGCTGCCGAAGATGTCACAACGCAATACCAAATGAACCGCAGACTCCATGCAGCTACATCCTCCAACACAAGCGGTGTCAGCTTGCGGAAGGACCATTCGACGAACCAGTTTGTCTTTTGTTGGCAATTTGTTCCGAAGAAGTCGCCATACGAACATTGAGACCTTTATAGGAGCATTCTTCAGCCACACCATGTCTGACAAGCCCTGCTCCACAGGTGAATTAGGTGACGTTAGATACTGGTAGGTCCCTCGAGCAGAGTAACCTTTGATAGGTTCAAGGATCCATCGCCACCTGTCAATAGTATTTTCCTGCAAAACAAAGTAAGCCAACAAACCCGCACACTCCACAACTAACTCCTCCTCCCAAGTCAAGAGGCGCCTTCTCCAAACCCAAGCACCACCATCAACCGCCCACCCTCTCTCCGACATCTCCCTCACTATTGCCCCTTTGTCGATAACTAAGTCAAAAAAGCGAGGGAATTGCACTCTTAAAGGTGCTCCCCCCACCCAATTATCTAACCAGAAGTAAGTATTACGACCTTCACACACCACCCTATGAATATTATCTTCGAACAAATTCGCCTCTTCCACACCAACACCACTACGAATACCAGATACCATCCTCCACCAAACAGAACTATCTCTATCTCCCTCCTTTAACCGCCCCCTTCCTCCTTCGGTAAACAAACAGAATCCCAATCAACCCAAGCAATTTTCCTCA
>Ga0315913_1010268_pt1 | contig 10837 bp, 7 predicted proteins | sample MpolsnodulesMG_FD_207736 | JGI IMG/M metagenome (GOLD analysis project Ga0315913, IMG submission 207736) | Medicago polymorpha root nodule microbial communities from Los Angeles, California, United States - small nodules | ecosystem: Host-associated > Plants > Roots > Nodule | place: USA... | reverse complement strand
AATACATCACCTTATGATAAACATCATATTCACTACCTAATAATCATTCACATATCTTCATTCAATCATATAAAGCTATTTACGAAAGGTTTGCAAAGTAATTGGTCTTAAAGATTATTTTTGACAAAGTTCGTCTCTCATTTTACAACTTTAAAATAATTGAGACAACTGAACCAAAACCAAGTAAATAAACTCTAGGGCCTCGACTATGTATACACTTAGATCACATATGAGTGTAGTTGAATAATGTGCGTTTCACCGGCCGACTGATAAGTGCCAGGAAGTAGTAATTCTAATGAAGATTTATGGCACTTTTGTTACTTGTTTTGCAAGTTATTAAGGAAAAAGCAGAGAGATAATTGATTTTGATCCTTTTACGCTTTATCTATCTTACTTTACCTAATTTTGCAGGAAGGTTACTCAAGGCACTGAGCAAAGATGGAAAACAAGAAACAAATTGCAACAAGGCCAAAAATAGGCAGAAAGACACATCTGCTCGCCCTCAACTCGCACCCAACTCGCACTAGCGAGTTATCAAAGGAAAAAATAGGGAGAGAGGCACATTTGCTCGCCACCAGCTCGCACCCTACTCGCCATGGCGAGTTATCAAAGGAAGAAAATAGGCAGAAGCACAGGTTTGCTCGCATGGCGAGTGAAGTTACTTAGGAGGCGAGCAAGGGCGGCTAAAACTCCCCATGATGACGTGGCACAAACCCACTGGGGAAGATACCTCAACTCGCCATGGCAAGCAGAGGAACTCGCGAGGCGAGTTGATGCAGATGGGAAAACTTATAAATAGCCCTTGATCATTTCTTGAAAGGTTAGCTTTTATTGCATAGTTTTCACAGAAGAATACCTAGAGAGAGAGATAGGGCTTGGTCTTCATAGAGTGAGAGTGATAGAAGTTGGATTCTTCCTCATTTGGTGAGAAATCACAAAGTTGTAATGAATCTTTCCATTTCAATTCATTCTTACAAGGCTTCCATGACAATGAGTAGCTAAATCTCCATTGTTGGGATTAGAGGTACTTGATCTTAGCTAATCATGTAATCAATTGATCTATAAATGTATGGTTCTAGTATTTCATTTGATATGGAGATTATTCTTGCACTTTATTGTTTATGTTTGATTTAATTGTGATTGAAAAATACTTTTGAATCCAGGTTTAGAATAATTCTCTATCCAAACATAAATTCTAGACATGGAATTGATGTTTAGATAACCACTCTTTGTATCCGAACTTAATGCTTTTCTATCATTCAAGAGATTGAGAAATCATCGATTGAATGATAGGAACGACTCTTGGATCGTTTAATAGTGCGAGACATCGACGATTAAACGATACAATTGAAGTCATCATATTATTTGGACACGAATGATATTGACGAGGGATACGTGGTAATATCAAAGGAAAGCTAGAATCAATGCATGATCTCTAGGTTACGTGTGACGCTTGATTAAGGAACTCTAATCTTAACAAGTTTTATGCCCTATCAATCTCAAGTTTTAATCTTATAACGTAGATACTTAGGTTGTAAACAAACAAACAAATTACTTTTTCAACTTAAAATGGTAATCGATGTCGAACGATCCATGATATCGCACTAGTCCCTGAGGAGACGATATATAAATACTTATTTTTGATATACGTAAATATGCTACATCAGAGAGCTTATGACAAAGCGATATAGCATACTACCTCACTAGTGAACTAAGTTGCTTCTATGAGCGTAATGGAAGGGCCAATAAATTCTCAGCTTTGTTGCCAGCCAGATGCACAATCATTTCACAACTTTGTCATAGAATAGTCTAGTGCATCCACAAGAAAATCTGCAAAGCGAAGAGAATGATCAGTGAAAAAATACTTTTGTTAGATTTCAATATAAAATATGGAAGCTACTACTCAGTTGAGAGAGTGAGGACAAAATTATACCTGCGTCATTTTTTGTGAAATACATAGGTGGCTTAATTCTAAAAACATTTCCATGCAGTCCTCCTTTCCCAACAAGGATGCCAAGCTCTTCAATCCATATGCATGTAAATAGTTAGACTACTTGTTTGGAACATATATATTAGAAATAATGGCTGTATATGCATGATGAAATGATATTAGCCTCACCTCTAAGTTTTTCAAACAATACAGCCGTTTCAGCCTTCACAGGTGTCTTGTTTTTCCGGTCGGTAACAAGCTCTACCCCCAGCATTAATCCTCTTCCCCTCACATCACCGATAACTGACACATTATATAATAACTATGAGAATAATCAACAAAATTGCAACAACCTGAAAAACAATCTTTTGTGTAAACACTTATGATGCATCTACATGCTAACTAAAACAAATCAGCTAAGAGGCTAAAATGAAACAAAAGAGATCCCCCAACCCAATAAAGCATGTACATAGATAGCTAGAAAGTGCAAACATGCCATAAAAGAACTGTATTACAAATTTAACCATTTCTAAGATATTATATTAAAAAAGGACATACTGTCGTGTCGTTTCTGAAGTGATCTTAAACGCTCAAGCAAATGAGAACTAACAACAGCACAATGAGCCTGACGCTTCTCCTTATCCAGGACTTTGAGCACTGCAAGTCCCCCAGCAGAACATACAGGGTTCCCACCAAATGTATTAAATTGAATCTTTTGGGCCATGACACTTGCAATTTCTGGTGTTGTAACAACAACTCCTAATGGCAAACCGTTGCCAATACCCTAATACATATTAACATGAGATACAATTGAGTAACTGCAAAAGATATGAAAGATACAATGCTAGAACAAAATACATTTTAATTCTATGAAATTGAAAATACAGTATATGGTCTTTCATTTGCTCCCTTTTGTCTTAAAAAAATAGTACAAATAAAAGTATACTGTAATTATAAGAGAGCTGAAACTAAGGAAAACATGAAATTAAGCTCAAAATGTATGCATACATGCCTAATGGACCTCATTATTAGAGACAATGTTGCACTTCAAATGCATAACTAAGGTGACAAGGTTTCAGAAAATAATTAATAAATATATAAGATTTTGATATATACCTTAGCCATTGTTACAATATCAGGAGTAACACCCTGTGTCTGAAACCCCAATAATGACTTCCTGTGCGTCCAAATCCAGTTTGTACTTCATCTGCAATGCAGACACCACCAGCCTTGTGTACAATGTCATAGACCTATTTTAAATAGTCAGGTACCAGCTCACCCGCTCCACCAACCCCCTAGAATAAGCCAGGGTGAAAAAGTCAATCAAAAAGGTATGTCAATCTAATTATTACCTTAAACATTGAATATGATAGATTTTATGGATACCTGAATTGTTTCAGCTATAAATCCAGCAACGTTTCCTGAAGACCCAAAGTCAATATGGTCTTGGACATCTTTGGCATAACTATTGCCATCTGCACCAAAGACTCCACGGTATGCATCTGGATTCATTACATGATGAATATCACCCTAAAAGGTTCCAAATATTGTCAAGAATAGTTTTATTGTACCATCAATATTAGAAAAGTGAATACGGCATTCACAAGAATCACAATTGTTATGGCTACAACCAGAACGACTCAAAGTTAGTACTTGCAAATATATTTTAATGGTTTGTTTGTTTTTGCATAAAAAAACTGAACACAGAAAATGTCTGAAACATATTTTAGTATCTACGATTAGCTTATGAAGGTCCTAATGTTGGACAAAAAAATCCAAATGAAAACCAATTCTGATTATGTTAAAAGCATACTTTAAATTTGTTTCTCAAATCTTGAATTAAAACTTCGAGCGAGTAAAACAGATTGATAAGGAAATGAAATGCAAACAGTTGCAAGTCTGCAACCATAACAGACAGAAAAAATAGCATAGTTGGCAGAATCTATGTATACTGTAACTTGTAATTCTAGATGGAAATTTGAAATATATGATCAAATATACAAGATCAGTTGAAATATTGTGATGAAATATGAAGAAACAAACCTGTGATATTGGGTATTTCCACGTGTTTAGCGGGTGAGACCTATTGTGCTAGAACTTCCCCCATGGTATGCATTCCTCAAAGAAATCATACCAAGATTACCGGTATACAATCTGGCCATCAGCATTGCCAATTCACTGGCTTCAGAACCAGAGTTTACAAAAAATACAACCTGCAATTCATAAGTGCAATCATTTAATCATCACAATTCACCATACTATAACACAACAGAGCTGATAATCAGATACGCATGAAATTGACACTCCACATTCAATCAAACCTAGCAAATTATGAAATTGAACACAACGTTTCTCCAATGTATGTATAAAATAAGAAATCAAAGACATTATACAATCATACACACAAATCATCATCATAATTCATCATATTACAACACAACACAAGATTGACTCACTTTAAGATTTCCAGGCATTTTGGATGCCAAAGCCTCGGTGAAATCAGCTATAGCATGTTGTAGATATATTGTGGTTGCATGATGCAACAATCTACTCTGCTCAAAGATGGCATCCAAAACTTCTGGATGACAATGTCCACAAGAAACTGTAACAATCCCACCAAAAGCATCGAGGTAACGCCTTCCAGCCTCATCATAAAGATACTGCATCTTCCCCTCCACAATATTCAGCTACACACATTGTTCAAATTCAAATCAAACATCATTCATCAATTTCTTCTATACACATAAATAATAATTAGGTTGAAATATAGTTTATCGTCCCAAAAAAATCCATTTTAGTCCTTGTAAAAAAAAGGAATGTTTTTGGTGGGGTTTAGCATGGGAAAGGGGAATTGTTTCCCACCATGGGAAAGTATTTTTTGACCATTAGATCAATTGAAGAACATAATTTAATAGTAGACTATCAACACTAGATTTTTTTCACACTCTCTTTCACCATCATTCTCTCTCCTCCCATCATGTCCAACCCATGTGTCCATCCATATTTTGCTCAAGAAATGTCCTTTGTCCAAATTATGTCAATCTATCATGTCCATTATGCTCAAGAAATGTCACGGATATGCCAAAATTATGTTCATTAGAGACCAATAACTTATTAATCCCATAATAATTTAAGTAAATATAGAAGAAAAAAAACATGTATTTTCGCAATATGACAAATAAATAAAAGTAAATTAAAAAAAAAGTAGATAGTGGAAAGTACTGACGGGTTTCTGATAGAAATGGAACAAGGAAGGAGCGAGGAACGTTTTGTGCTTGGTGAATACTTCTTTGGCGGATGGTCCTTTGTACGGATTAGGCTGGTGATCGAACGGTGGAACTTGCGGCAGTTGGGTGGCAGAAGAGAAAGCTATGCTGCATGAGAGGAAATGGGAAGTTGCCCTCTTGAGTAGTACTGATTGAATTGCAGCAGCCATGGTTTGATAGAATGAAGATTGGGTTATGATCTTTCTTTCTTTTGTTTGAAAGGGTTCTGATCTTAGATAGAAGTGAGGGAAGTGAAGGCAATGACTAGCATATGTATAATGTTGAATGAACTTAATGATTTGGAGTCATAGCCAGACACTCACATGTGAATGATTTATCATTATTGCTTTGTTTGCATGACATGATAAGAAACTGGAAATAGTATTATACTAACTTTTTCTCTTATTTCACAACCTTATTCTCAATAAGGAAGGAATCTATTTCCATTTCTGGAAACACATTCATTCATTGATCCGTGACTAAACACACTTCCAAAACTACATCACGGGTCTCGTTTTTTCCTTTCTTCTTCGTAACATGGCGTGTATGCTTCATTTTATTTTGGAAGGTGTCTTGAATTTAAAGCTGTAGAATTGAGCAAGGCAGGTTGGCTAGCTCAGTTACTAATGAGTTGGTTCTTATCCCGCAGCAGGAATGTGGTTCAACTTCCGCCGTTAGACAACATTTTTGACAAGTGATTCATAAATACTTTTTAGACATTTGATCTCAACGTTAGATGGTCGCACAAACACTTTTTAATAAAGTTGGATGAAAAAAATCAATTTGTTTTAAAAAAATTAAATGATTAACTTGTTCACTTTTACAACCATAAGACTAAGTTAGAACTAAAATGACTACTCGAGTACAAGCGTTAGATTTAAAGGACCCCCAAAATACATTTGGTGTGTGTGATATTGTTTTGTTGAATTGTATTTGTAATTTTGATTGTGAGAATAATATTAATATAATAAATAAATAAACAAAAAAAAATCCAAATAAACATATTTAAGAATCATACTTTAGATTCATCATCAAAATATGCTAGATAATTTATTCGATATCTTAACACAATCAAAAGTTCAAAACTATTTCAATTGGACTTTCATATAATTCCCACATATAATTTTCATACAATATAAAATAAAATAATATATATATATATATATAAATATTATAAAAAATATATATTATCGCATATTTGGCACGAGGGTGCACACTAATTCCATACGTGGTAGATATGGCGGTCGAGTTGATGTTACTATGAAACTGTAAAACTCGCACCAAGTCAAAGATCAAGGGTATGTAAACTAACTGTGTTAACGTTTCATATTCTTTGAAGAATCTTGGATCTCAAAGTTTCTCTACTTCTTTTCTTACGCATAAGCTCGACACAATTCTGTACAAGAAATTACAACAAAGCAATGGCAAAGAAGATAGAAGGAGAAGAGGATAAAGCAAATGGGATGAAAAGAGGTACCTTATTGACGAAACTTCCGGCACAATATGCCTTTCCTCTATTCTGAGGTACAAGATGGCAACATGGCTTACCTAAGCAACTTTATAGTATCGTTTTTAAAATATTATTTTAGTAAGCTTAAAATGACAGCGTTTTATACAACTGTGAAACTTTGCGATTTTACTACAGCAGGAGCTAACACAACTAATATTTGCAACAATTATATTACAGTATTACATTATTAATCCATCGTTTTCAGTACCCATCCATAAAACATTTCAAGTTAGCCTTGAAGTCTTTAGCCTTGAAGCCTCGATTTCAATTGCACCAGTATGATAATTGCACATGAATAATCAACGCCATAGTTGATAAAGACTTCATTTATAAGTCATAGATTTACTCATTACCCTTCAGCAGTTAGTCCACTCTTTTGGCTTGGTTATCAACTAATTAGCTTTGGCAGATGTTAGGTCTGAAGCATTCTCTTCGTAGACCATAGTAACCCCAAAGACAAAAGGGATATTGTGCAGAAAAAACCGTACACCTATTAACAAAAGTGAACAGAGGCAACTTAGTCAATGGTTATTTTATTTGTAGCAACAAAAAGGATAAAAATAATATTCCAACTTATGACACCAAACCAGAAAGTAATGGATAAAGCATCTACTCAACGAATTCTTCCATATATATTAGATGGCAAAGATATTCCCACACAATTATACATTTAAGGAAAATATTAAAAGAAAGAAGTAGAAAAAAACTTTTATCATTTCTTAGAGGAACTATAACTACCATAGACTTTTTTTTGTCTAAGTGGAGTTAGATGCATAAATCAAATGATGCCATAATATCCTATCACAAATCATGTCTAACAATATATAATATTTAAATCAAAACCTCCAAATGTTTTGACAACTATAATTTTTTTTTTTCCTATCTTTCTCTACCTCTAACTATTAAATTATTCTTCATCCTTCATAACTCTTATCTACACACCAAACCAACTCCGAAATTGGATGATACTTTTTCTTATCACAAATTACACCTGAAGCATGTTAAGCATTATGAACCAGAAACTTCTATGATATGTCTGTGCTTCATTTTAAACCAGACAACTTGCAATGAATATACAAGAAGGCATAATAAGATAAACAGACACAGCAGAAGCGGAAAAAAAAAAAGGGCAGTGAGCATAATACACGAATGTTAAAACGATATTCTGTTGTTTTCACAATACCATAAAAAATCAACTCAGACAAACTTGTTGATGAAAAGACTGACACTTAATAAAAAGATTGAGAGTGGAAGATGAAAAGGAAAAAATATCAACAATGTTTCCTGAAAAGCAAAGAACAGTGAGCATGGGAGATATGGCAGTGAGCTAAACAAATTAAGCATAGACCGCGATAAATGTAATCGTGGTAAGTGGCTAGAGAAATGACGCTGAACTTAAGTCACAAAAAATCCTCTTTTAGGCACTATTATAAAACAAATTTGTTTGATCATATGATAGTATTCATATATAGTTTCTTTTGTTTCCTAGAGTATCCTCCGCAGTTGCAGAGACATTATTCATATCATATTTTACCAAACATATTATGGTGATGACCAGTAATGAAACACTATAGACCACAAGCACACATCATTCTCTTATTTATTCTTGTTTCTTTTGCCCTGAGAATATTAACTTTCATGGAGTTGTATCTTCCAAGATGAAGCATCTAATTTCAAGGAAATGGCACTATTATAATAAATGTGGGTGGAGGTTCAATGAATTAATAGTAACATAATGATCATGTACACAGAAGTTAAGATAAATCAAATACTATAAGTGTGAAATCTTATAGTTGATATTTATCTATAATTTAAAGAGAAAACATGATGTCACATAAGGACCAAACGAGAACCTATTCTTCAGAAGAATCAGTGCAATGTAAAATAGAGTGAGGAGAGATTATGGGAAAGTGATATAGCCAGCTTACCACCTCACAAGTGAACTGAGCTGCTTGTATGAAAGTCATGGTTAGACCAATAAATTCTTGGTGCGAATTGCCAACTATGTTTCCAGTTGAGTTTTCGCAAACTTTTGCGGTCTGCTTGAATCAGTTCCAGCATTTGCAGATCCTGACTTTTCCGTTGAAGATCCAATAGCACCCAAAGCATCCAAGAAGAACCTCTTATTAGGGATAACACCATCTTTATCCATTTGCTTTAGTAATTTATCTAATAGCTCCTTGGAATTTGCTTTAGTGTATGCCTTATAAAGAAGTTTATATGTTGATGCATCCGGAAATACTTTTATGCTTCTTGCCCTTGCAAACAGTGAATCTGCTTCTTGTGGCAAACCATTTATGCAGTAAACATCAAGCATGGCATTTAGAGTTGAAACTTTTATAGTAACTTTCGACTCAATCAGTCCATCGAACAATTCTACAGCCTTGGAGACACAACCGCATAAGCCGTACATATGAATGAGACTCTCGTGCGTAACAAAACTCGGCGTATAACCCATGTCAGTCATATTTTGGAAAGCATTTTCTGCTTTATCCTTTAGCCGCGCCTTCCCATAGTTCAAAATCATTGAGTTGAATGTAGGCAGTGTTGGTTTCTCCTTGGAGCGTAATAAACTCTTAAATACTTGTTCCATCTTATCAAATTGCTGCTTTTTCCCATATGAATCAATGAGCAAATTGTAGGTAATCAAGTCAGGCTTAACCTGATTACTCTTCATTCGAGCAAGTATAGATTCCATTTCTCGGATATTCCCATTTTTTCCATATCCATCCATCACACCATTGAAGGTGTAAATGTCCGGTGAAACAGAACTCTCATCAAGATCTTTGAACAGATAGTTGACTTGATTCACATCCCGAGCCTGAGCAAAAGCTCTCAGAAGAATATTGTATGTAACGATGTTGGGTTTGCACCGCTCAGTTGTTTTCATCTTCTCAAAGTATCCAAGAGCTTTGACCAAAGCCTTTGACTTGTCCCGCGAATGAAGGTGGGCAGAGATAAGTGAATTATAAACAGAAGTGTCCGGACGACAGCCAGTGTTGCGCATCTCTGAGAAAAGCCACATAGCCAGCCTGATTTGGCCTTTCTTTCCCATAACTGAAATGAGTTTTGAGTAAACCCCATTATCTGCAATATACCATCGTTGTCTCTGCATCCATCTGAAAACCTGAATTACAAACATCACTACTCTTAAGTCACATACATCCAAATCCAATCATTGACATAATCATTTTGTAGATAATTTGGAATGGATGGTTAAAACAGTATGAATACATGGTTAATTATGTTCAATAAATGATTAAGGAATATAATTATACAACAAGGTGTTGCAACTCATCAACCATCTGAGCACAATTAACAAGGATTTTAAACGTCATTAACCACAACTTTGAAGTGTATATATAAACACAAATTGTGGTTAAAAGATATCATGTATATCGTGAAAATTGTTGAAGCCAAACACAAATTGTACTTAATAATATCATAAAACGTAAAAACATGTAATGTAACAAAAGTATAATTAAAAACGATTGAAAAAGGGGATAAAGAGAAAGAAAAGGAACCTCGAGGCATTGAAGCCATTTATCATGCTTGCCAAGTTCTTCAAAGAGCAAGAAGCAATGTTCGGTTCTAACAAGCTTCACATATTTGTTCAATGTTTTGAGCAATGGCTCTTTGTCTGTTATCTTCCGAGTGAGCAAACGAACCAGCTCTTGAGTTTCGGATTGGTCAGTTGTTTGCTTCCGATTTGTGCGGGTCGGGTTCAACCCGCATGAAATTCGGGTGGGTATGGTAATGCATGGAGGGTAATGAATCTTTGGAAATGGGTAATAATAATAATAAGAAGGAGGAGTGGAGAAAGAGATAGAAGACATGGCTGGCTATAGGGATCGGAGAAGATGTTGTGTTGTTTTACACCATAAAAACACTGCCAACTAAATAACCCTTTTTATTTTCAATGAGAAATGATATTTGTACCATCACTTCACTTGAGAAATGAAATTTTTTACAATTAGATTTTTTCATTTAAACTATAATTTTTTGGGAACTTCTACGGTACACCCGTAAATTATGGTGTACCGGTACTCTTACTTTAAAAAATCTATAAATTAATTATCATTTTTATGAAATAAAGAGCTATTTGTATTTTAGAAAATATCATTTCATAAG
>Ga0315913_1010266_pt1 | contig 10838 bp, 4 predicted proteins | sample MpolsnodulesMG_FD_207736 | JGI IMG/M metagenome (GOLD analysis project Ga0315913, IMG submission 207736) | Medicago polymorpha root nodule microbial communities from Los Angeles, California, United States - small nodules | ecosystem: Host-associated > Plants > Roots > Nodule | place: USA... | reverse complement strand
ATATAAAAAAGTTTGGATCTTCAACATTTTCCTTCATTCTTCTTCACCTCCTTTCTTACATTTTCTTCAAAAAAAATTAGTTTTTTAGGTAGCTTTTAGGAGTGTTTGTGGTGTCATGGTCATTGTTGACCGCTCATACGACCTCTGCAATTGCATTGCAGCTTATGCGGGGGTCCTATAACGGTCAACAAAGACCCTTGACATGAAAGAAAGACACAAAATTTCATATTCTATGTGTCCGGATTTTATTTTCCGGAAACACTAACAATCTGGTTCGGAAAATGAAATCCGGACCAGGGGTATTATTGGAATTTTTGCAGAGCGCACGAGAAGGTAGCAGGGTAGGAAAAGTAACACTCCTATGAAATGGACCAAAAAGTTAGTAGTCTAGTCCATTAAGTGGGGGGTTGGATAACTCAATCGATTTGAGTCAAGAGTTAAATAGTTGGAGGTCCAAGGTTCAAGTTCTAACATTTATCATTATAATTTTTTTTTTTATATTCTTGTTGTAACCCTTACTTAGTCGCTTTTGTTCTCTTTTCTATTTGATTCTCTATATTGTTAACAATTCGTTGACAACATACACATCACTCACATGTCGATACTACTACTAATAATAATTTTAATTAATTAATTAAATTTAATTATGTATGTTAGTGTTGGTTCTAAACTCATATGCAGAATTCATATTTTTGAATAAAAAATTTCAGAAAAAGTTATAATATTATAAGAATCTCCAAAAAAAATAGAATTTTTTAACAAAACTTGAATTTAATATGAATTTTTATATTTTTTTTACGGTTAAAACTTCATATTTAATTTGCATTTTGTTAAAAAATTCTTTTTTTTTGGAAAATTGTTTTAGAGTATTTTACACATTTCTGTAAAATTTCATTAAAAAATATAAAAATTAAATTAAAAATAGAGACCAAAAATAATGATTGAAAAATTTATAAGGACTAAAAAATGAAGGAAAATTTTAGAAAATCTAAAAAAAATTAATATATTTATAGAAATCAAAAATATATATAACCGTATTATATATAACAAAATAAGTAAACAACGGTTACACTAAAAAAAGAGTAAATAGTGGTCCCTTCTTTAAAGCAGTGGTTGCTTACCTTTCTTTGAAAAAAGCAATGGGAGAAAGAATGAGGAGGGCAATGAGATCTCTATAGAAGCAAAAGACTAATTGGTTGACTCCATCATTGAGGGCTACTTTAGTAATAACATAGTATCCACCATTGAAAAGCTGTAAGAGTGCCATGCTTAGATGGGCCTTCAAAGTCTCACCACCCATTGTTGCCATTACAACTCACAATTGCTTCAATTTCACAAAAATAAAACACCGATCTTATTTTAGGACCTTTGACTTGTGGCGTGGTAAACGTGCAAGTATTATTATTGATCCGACAGACAAGTTTGTTGATCACGGATGCTTCTATAGCGGAAAAAGGCAAATAAATTAAACATAGGTAGTACTTTTTTTCAAGGATCTTTTAGAAAGACAAGTTAAGACGTTAAAGAAATGAACGGTTAAATAAGCAAGTGGTCCTACTAAATATATTAATATTTGATTTTAATCTCTTTAAAATATTTTTTTAGTTAGGGAAATGTTTGTTATTATGAATAAGCGCTTCACGAAATCGTCCCGAATGATCTGCACCCTCAACTACTCTATTTGTTTTCTTCTTTTGAGCGGTCCTCTCCTCCTATATTTTCATCCACTTGCATGCATTATTTAATATTATTTACTTTAATAATTCAGTTTCAGTCACATCTTCTTCCTTTCATCTTCCACTCCAACAACAACACTCCCTCTTCTTAAGGAGTTTACTGCCATGGCCTCAAACTCACTGTCACGGCTTCAAGTTGTTCACTCATTTATTAGTTATTTACTTTAATTTTTATTTTACTTGTTTTGCTGGAAACTAATGCTTCTAAGTTGCCAAGAAATTGATGGTTCTTATCTTACTCTTCTTTTGTTCACTGTTTGTAATGTGTTCAACTGATCAAGCTCAAAACTTGTAAGAGTGAGGTTGATGACGGTCCTTTTATGATAGTGTTTTTTTTATTAATATTTTGACGGTGATTTATTATAGTCAAGTGCAATAGAGTGTGAAATATATACTTTGAAATAAGTTTCGCTAGGAATTCGCGAGGAAGTGGTTCGCTATATATAGCACCACTCTTTTAGTTATTGGACTTTCTAAAATTTTTCATCCATAAAATTAATCCATACCTTTTAGTCAAGAAGCATATAACACTACTGGAAAAAACAAACTTAGTGAGGAAAATTAGTGACGGAAAAAATAAAATTCCTCACAAATTTTTTGGTCGCAAAATTTAGTGACGGAATTAGAGAGGGATTTCACGTTTTCCCTCATTAAATATCCCTCACTAATTTTTGTTTTTTTAGTAGTGTAAGAATACAAGTACTTTGACCTACTTAAACTCTATGCAAGTCCTTGCAAATTATGCAACACTGTTGATACATTTAAAGGATGTATAGCATGCTGAAAAGTCTCATGTGATTGTGATTGGGAGATCATACAATAGATGTTAGTTTCTTAAACTCTTATTTTAAATTCCTCCATTTCGTGCAAGAAACTACCTTTCATATGATTTTTATAAAATGATATTATTTTTTGTACCAAAAAAAAATGATATTATTTTTTCTTTGCTCCCAAATTTTTTATTTCAATTATGCAATCTTTCCTTCTTTTTATTTTTTTAAAAAAAATCATGTTTAACTTTTTTAATTCAATTTTTAGAATATGTAATTTTTTTTAGGGAAGGAATATGTAACCTATTAATTATCTTTTTCTTCTTTCAATTTTCTTTTTTGCCCTGTTATATTTAAAATTTTAAATTATGTTTTATTTTGTATTTCTATTTTTTGTATCTTTTATTTATGTTCTTAAAATTATGTAGATATCATCATTCTATTATTTGTAGGTGTTGATTTTCAATCATGTTGTATTCAAATTCTAATCTATTTGTTCCTTTGTTTTCTCTTATTTCTATTTGAAGGTGACTTCTAAAACGAGAGTTCAATTAAGTTCCTCATAGTGTAGTATCCAATTTGATCACCGACATGATCATCTTATTAGTTATTTCCACGGTATATTCATGAATGTTTTAACACAAACACCCATGAAAAAAAGAGACACACAACAAAGTTTGTTCAAATACAAAAACCAGTTAGTGAGTTTGTTCCGATTGATGGTTAATCTGTTTTGATTTCATTTGTGGAGGATTTTGTGGGAGGAATTGAAAATGTTGAGACCCAACAAGCGCCAAATGAAGAATTTTAACACATTATCCACATAACTTCCTGATGCGTCCATTTTTTCTTTATTAAAATTCATCACATCAGAATTAATTCATCAGAACCTAAAATTGAGTCAAATACTTGAGAATCAAGTTCAAATAAAGACATCAGAACAATGGTTGAGACTCATACATCAGCTTCAAGGCTCTGAATTCCACACTTGATTAAAGGAAATTTAACAAATATACTTTGGCTTGTTGTCCAAGATTCAAAAAGTTCAACCTTCTCTATAAATAGCAAACTGTTCAGCAATTCCAAGACCAAGAGATTGCACTCAAACATGACATACTTTCTCAAAGAGTACATATAAAATCACTTCACGAAAGTGAGATCAGAATCACTTACAAACTTTTATCAGTTTTATGTAAGAACACCTTTAATCTTCTTTGAGTTGTAAAGAAGGACTGAGTGTTGGTAGTTTTAAGAGTTGTGATAAACTTGTGTAAGCCTGCCGAGACATTGAGAATACAATGTAAAGATGACTGGACCAAAAGTTGAGAAGCATTCTCAAACATCATATTGAAAAATCCCACAATATGTGGAGCCTAGACTAGTCCACATTGGGTGAACTAAGACAACTATTGTGTGTTATATTCTTCTATACATGATCTTTATTTACATTTTGATCATTAAACTTATATCACACCAAAATAATTTTCACAGAATCTACTTGTTCAAAAAAAAAATTGCACAGAATCTATGCACATCCATACTTTAGAATCACATATTGGTCATGAGTGTGATAGACTAGGTGGATCGAAAATGCAATAGAAATCCCAAGAATGACTATCTGAACCCCGTGATTATCTGAATATTGGTCAAATATTTGAGTTACCTTTCACAAAACTTTGTTGGTTGGGATAAACATTTCCTCAGTATGGCTTGAAGATGCAGCTTTGGTGCTTAGTTGTAAAATGGATACCTTACCTTTCAAACACCTTGGATTACTGATTGAGGCAAACACGAGAAGAACTATGTGTCTATCAGTGATGGATGCAAGAAGAAATAGGCTGAAGTGACATGATGGGAAGCACCACCATCTGGATACCAGCACATTGAAGCTGAAGGATCAGTGTTAGCAATGAAGGCTTGAGAACAGGGGGAAGCAGCTGGTGGCTTTAGCATCATATGCGATGAAGGAGCAGAAGGAAAAGCCACATGTGTAGGTTTAGAGAAACTATTGTAGTGCCAAATGTTTTAAGAAAGGAAGGGCCTTTTTAAGGGGGAGTACCATAGTTCGAAGGTGCAGGGAAGTTGGAAGTAGCAGAATGATCATCAAGTGGAACTTGAGGCACAATTCTATGAAGGATCAAAGTTGGAACAAACTAGACCACCAGATTTTGCTTGATTTGTTAAATGAATCACTTTCAGTTGTTCTTGGACCACCGTTGACATTGTCTAGATTTAAAAGGAAATTATGCAACTCTTCCATGTTGCTTCCGCCTCAAGGGAAGGAACTATTGAAGTTAGTATGGGAAAATATCGGTGTTTCGTCATGTCCTTCACCTGATATATATCTTTATTCACTTGATACATAGGTGGCTCAACACTTGAGTTCAACCCCTTAGTCTGGAATAAGCAATGATGAGATCAATATATTGGAAACAGAGATAGAATGTCTTATAACTAATGATCTTGTTGAAGAACTCACAATGGGTTTTGCTCAGAGAAGTAACATTTTACATGAAAATTTAACTAAATAAAATCAAAGACAAAACTTAAGTGCATTTCTTTAGATGCTTTTTGTATAAATTTTAGCTAAACGAAAATACTTTTTTGTTTGTTTGTTATAATAACAAACTTTGACAAAATTATGGATTTAATGAAATCATGAATAGGTTTAGTTAAGAACCATATGGAAAATATAAGGAAATACAACTAAGTTTTGTCCCAAAATAAAATAGGTTACAGGAAGAAAATGGATTGAAATGCAGATACTTTTGTCCTATTATGAGGATGCTACCCTCTAGGTAGATTATAACATTGCATTCAACAATAACCTAAAAAAAACAGCATTTAACAATTAACACTGACATTTATCCTAAAACAACATTCAACATAGATTGCATTTTATGATTTAGAGGGCGAGTCTTTGTACAATGACAAGGTTTATGAGATCGAGTCTTTGTACAATGACAAGGTTTATGTCTTGTGATCTAGAAATCACACATTCAAATCCTGAAAGAAAAAAGAAAAAAAATTCTTTCTCTGCTTGTAGAGGTAAGGATGCGTACAATTACTCTTCCCAAACTCCACTTGGTGGAAACCTTGTGCAGTGAGCCGCGATATTATATGATTTATCTTTTAATCACATGATTTTGCGGCTGTGGATGCGCTGGAGGACGCGAAAATATATGATCTCTTTGGTGTGCACTTTTTTCATGAATAAGTGGTTCAGAAACCCAAGAGTCATGAGAAGAAATTTCAACAGTTGCCTGTCTGTCTTTGTAAGATGCCCAGGTAACAGTATACAGACCAACAATGATCAAAGACCCCCCTATGATACTGTTGTCACATGGATTATAAATATAAGAATAGTAAGAAATTTCTTAATAACATAATTTCAGAATGCATGCTATAGAAAGAAGACTAACTTGATTAAGAGTTTGTTTAGATTGGCTGATTTGAGGTTATCTACTGATATAAGCACTTGTGAGATTGTTTGACAGAGCGTATAGCACCAGTTAATGACTTGTCCATGACTTGTTTTCAACTTATTTTCATAAGCTCTCCAGAGCTTATGAATATAACTTATAGCTTATAAGAAAACAACTTGATTTTATTTTATCTTTTGTTATAGAAATAGCTTACACATAAACATTTATTGTTTGATAAGGGTTTATGCTACAAGCACTTAATTAAGATGTTTATCTAAAATGGTCTCTTATTAAGTCCTATCCAGCACAATCTGTTTGAACTTGGTGAGCAGTTTTGTAGCCATTTAGTCAAGCTAGAATAGAGTGCATGAACCAATCAATAAGTAAAAGGAGCTATATAATACTATACCTTCCCAAGTAAATTGGACTTCCAAGGAATATCTGAGACAATATGGAAGCAAATCCAGGTTGAAGTGGAATGTAAAGGGCAATTAGAGTTGGCCCTAATATCTTGTTGCTCCAACTCATGACTGCATAATTAAAGGCAGATGTAATAGTTCCCTGAACAAATAAGGACTATATGTCACAACCCACATGTTGAAAATCACTAAATTATCTATCAGAAGATATAAGTATCTGTTGGAACATAGGATAATAATATCAAGATTTTCATCCTTTAGGAAAATACTGAAGTTGTTTTACTCTAGTAGTTTTCATTTCTCTGTTCACATCCTTGGGACGTATTACCTAAATACAATTTTCAGTAACACTCTTAATATGCATTCTTGCTTAATTAATAGAAATAAACTAGAACATGCCTTATTGCCTGTGAATGTTTCACAGAAATTTGCTTCGTGATTTTGTTCTCTAAAATTAGCCAAGCAAGACATTGGCCAAAATAGTTCCAAAAAGTGAAATGGACAAAATGATCTACAACAGAAATGGCTAATAAGGGTTCATTATATTGATTTAAAATCATATACAGTGACTCACAGCATAAACAACCGCAAGTATTTCTGATTGTGTCAAAATCCAGTCAGATGACAAATTAGTCATGAATAACGAAACTATCGCCATTAGTGCAACGCCAAAGAAGAATGAAAATGCTGTCACAGATAAATATGCAGGATACTTTTTTAGTACCGGCGCCTGAAAATAATTAGTTATTGGAAATAAGTTAAACTTTCCATTGATATCAACAGTCACTTAATGAATTAAAAAAAATCATTTAATGTATATAACAAAAAAGATAAATACCTGAATGGCTAGGAAAGCAGCCAAGCACGTGCAGTTACCTATCAAGAACATAACTCCAAGTTCGAAATTTTCTGATCCAAGATTCAGTAAACTAGTAATCAACCATCCAAAAGGCTCTGGCTGACCACTGACAATTATTTCATTCTGTGGTATGATCACTGGTTCGATATATCCTATCAACGATGGACCGCGGTACAAAGCCATAAATATGGCACCAGAAACACATATAACAGTCCCTCCAACCTTAGTCAGACCTTCAAAACTCTGCAGATTCACTTTTTCTACACTGTATACATAAGATTATTAAACTATGTCATTGCTTAATACACAAGTGTATTGGGATAATAATCAAATTCTTTTTGATGCATTTATAGGAAATACATAAAAGACTGAAAGTAGAAATTGATAAGAGTGAAGCTGACCCCATGATGACAGCAAGTAGAAAGGTAAAGACAGGAATAGAAGGCTGTAAGGCAGAGGCATAAGTTGGATTTGTATAACCTAAACCATAAAGAAACAACACCTGGCTGCCAAATATCCTGATCATAAATCAACAACCAAAATGTATCACTAGCATGCCATTAGTATGAGGGGGAAAAAAGGACATAAGATGATATTGCAAGGACCTTACTTACCCAATTAATCCAAGAAAGAAGAATGACATGAATAGCTGCTTAGTAAAGGGTGGCCTTGTCTGTCTATAGTCACATTGTATATAATTAGGAAACTTACGATAGAAATAAAGTGAACAATATCCTAATTCCTAACTCAAAATAAAAGTGAACAGAAGTACAAAACATGGGGTCAAACCATTAAGATGAATTTGGTGTTAAATGATCTCTCATTAGATGTGATTTTTTATGGAACAATTGTAGCATGGATAGTTTAATACATGCATCTATGATTTTCTATGTCAGAATATTGAATATTTTGAGTTTATACCATTGAGCATATCTAAAAAAAAATCATTGAGTATATCTCACTCGATGTTTCTTGTTGATGCATTGTGAATTTGAGGGGGAGGTGATAGATAATAGGGTTTATGTTATTGAGTTTTTTTTTTCTCTTTTTCTAAGTCAGTAGTCTAGTTAATCCTACCAAGGCCGGTCCCAAGCCTGGGTAAAAGAAGAAGGTTGTGTTAGGCCTCGACAGGCAACATAAAACTTTGTCGAATCCAGGGACGGATCCAAGAATTTTGAATGGTGGAGGCACTATATATATAGACACACCACACTATTTTATTTTTAAATGTATAAAAATACAATATAATTGTGTTTCTACAATTTATCGTATTCTGATCATATTAAATGGTTTTCTCATTTTTAATATCATTAAAAATATCACTCTCTAACAAAAGTAGTGGAGTATAGCGGAAGAAATTAGACTCTTGTAACATTGCAAAAAAAAAAATGTCAGGGAAGAAACTCACATTCAAAGTCTCACACACCTCAAAATAGGATTACCGTCAATAGAGAGAATTTAAGAGAATAAAAAAAATTATATTCATCTCCAAGTAAATAATTAAACAATTATTTAACCATGTTTTCTTTCTTTGAATAGACTTTTTTAAGGAGACTTTTTTATGTTGGATATGCAATTTGTAGAGTTTATATTGTGTGATGAGTGTGGACCATGTTAGTCAAAATGTTAACATATAGCATGTTATAGAACTCAAAAAAAATCCTCAAAATATAGTGCTGGCACAAGCCCACTGTGTGGGCTACATAGATCTGTCCCTGGTTGAATCTCTATGAAATGAGTTTTACTTTTTCCATCCTATGTTTTTCCCCGCGCATCCTATTTTTTTTTCCATTTTAGTTTTCCGAAATGTAATGTTAATGTTTTCCAGATTTGATCGGATTTTAAAATCCGGAACGATCATTTTCCAGAGTTTTTTTCATTTTAATCTTTCAAATTCGTAAAATAACTGCAAATAAGAATATAAAACAGAAATAAAAAGAACATAAAGGTAAAAGGAAGTCATTTTATTAATATATGAATAATACATTACAAATGTTGAAGCTTTTTACATAAGAACCTAAAACTATTTCTAGAGGGGGTAAGCTATACCAGTGGCTCCGGCTGATAGGACATACCAGTAGCTTCACTGTTGGGGGGAGACAGGGGGAAACAGGGACCTCTAGGGAGCAAGAGACCATGATGGTCAAACTTACGCCTAGACAGACCAACCTCACACCCAGACTGACCCCTTCCCTATTGACCGATCAAATGACCCCTGATGGATTTCCAAAGAGGTCTCTTTATATGAAAGGCCAACGATGGAAACACATCATTGTAGAAGAGGAGAAGAGGAGAAAGAAGAGGGTGTGAGAAATTGTGAGGAAATGAGCCTATTTATAGGAAGGGAGGGTAAAAAAAAAAGGTGTGAAAGTCATCAATGCAGTAAAAAAAACGTGTAAAAACACGTTTTTTGACTTTACCACTGTCCAAAAACATTTGAAAAACGTTTTATTTATGGTGTAGACCACCAGCCAAAAGCTTCTGGTGCAGTCTGGAAAATATAATCCGGATTACACATAGATTCTGGATTTTATATTCCGCAAAAATACGATCATGGCGTGAAACAAAGGAAAACTTTGCTCTTCGTGTAGGGTGATGAATTAAGTTGTTGCATTATGTTTTGAATAATATATATATTATTTAAACTTTTATTATGTTTTAATTTACGTCAAAGATGTTCATTTAATCGAAAAAATAACCAAAGATATGTATTCCAGATTCACATAGGGCATAAGTCTATTTCGGATTACTAAATCCGGAATACTTCAGCATAGGATTCTTTTGTATGGACCACATTGCACCAAACGTTTGTGTGGTCTACAACATCCAAAGACCTCTATAAATAAGTGCTCTCCGGTTTTCAACTTTAATACCAGCAAAACACACAAACACACCAAAGAGACCATGCAAATTTTTGTCATTGTGTTGAGGATCTTTGTCATGCTGCCGTAAAATAGATTGCTCTCTATGTGCCAGCATGGTGAAGATCCTTAACATGCTTTCAAAAATAGATAAATACTCCTTGCTGCCTCCTTGATAGATAGATAATTAAAAAATATCAAGAGGTTACTATGAGTTAGATCTTGCTGCCTGCCAGACGAATATGTCATTTGGTAAGGCAGCAGGATCTAATTCAAAGAAATCCTCTTGAAAACACCTTCCCAAAAGATTCATCATTTCTGTTATTATGATTATTTTTAACTGTTTATTTGTCTTATGTTGCTTCTATTTATGTTATGTATTTTTGTTCTATTTTTTTCCAAGGCATTCGCAACGAAAACGATTCAAATAAAGGGTCTGATGCAGTTCGAACTTTATAATCCGGAATAACATCATGCATTCCGGATTATAAAATCCGGAAGCCCTTAGTAACATTTTGGCCGGTGACGTTTCACCAAAGGTTAGGCCGGTTAGTGGAGTTTGAATGCATTTTTTGACGGTTTTGAATGTGGAACACGTTTTATTTGACTATAATTAAGACATATGATTTATTTAAGGCTATAAAAAGGTTTGGATCTTCAACATTTTCCTTCATTCTTCTTCACCTCCTTTCTTACATTTTCTTCAAAAAAAATTAGTTTTTTAGGTAGCTTTTAGGAGTGTTTGTGGTGTCATGGTCATTGTTGACC
>Ga0315913_1010264_pt1 | contig 10840 bp, 6 predicted proteins | sample MpolsnodulesMG_FD_207736 | JGI IMG/M metagenome (GOLD analysis project Ga0315913, IMG submission 207736) | Medicago polymorpha root nodule microbial communities from Los Angeles, California, United States - small nodules | ecosystem: Host-associated > Plants > Roots > Nodule | place: USA... | reverse complement strand
TCAGCAAGATTAACATGGAAAGATTTAACTGTTATGGTAACCCTAAGCAATGGTGAAATACAAAATGTTCTTGAGAATTTAACTGGTTATGCTGAACCAGGTTATTTCACCGCTCTTATGGGACCTTCTGGTTCTGGAAAATCAACTCTTCTTGATGCACTTTCTAGTCGTTTAGCTTCTAATGCTTTTCTTTCTGGTACTATTCTTCTCAATGGTCGCAAAGAAAAGTTATCTTTTGGAACTGCTGTGAGTATATTTTTCTCTCTCTAATTTTTGTTTCATATGAAGCACAGACACTCTCAGATTAGACGTGTTTCAGTATCGGACATACATCGTGTCCGATATCGATACAAAGACTGACACATGTAATTATTAACAATGTCGCATGTCAGTGTTTGGTGTTCATATCCGTGTTTCATAGTTTCTGATTTACTATATTCTTATTCTTTATTCTTGATTCTTTTTCATATACATGTTTGTGTCTATTTTTTTTCTTCTTCTGAAAATAGAGTAACTTTATACTTGTACGTTTGTTTTCATTGTTTCCTTTAGATTATGTTTGATTTTGAACTTTTGGATGATATCTAATTACTCTGTTTATTTTGGTACAACTATAATTACTCTGTTTTATTACTTATTAACTAGTCATATTTGTGTTTTTTAGATTTTGTTTGGTTTAGAAGTTCAAGCAATATTTGTGTGATCATAAAGATTTGGACATTTTATTTATAAAAATGCAAATCATATAATTAGTTCATCGAATTTATTGATTATATAAAAAAATGATTTTATAAATCAACTATCCAACTCTATAGTAGCACATGGACACCAAATACCACTTGCAAGAATTTTAATGCTACAACATCAAAAAAATGGAAAACATTTTAAAAAATAACTACTATTTCATCAGATCACTCTGACAAGAGTTTTAACATTGTCGTATCAAAGCATGATTCGAAATACTCTGACAAGAGTTTTAACGTTGTCGTATCAAAGTATGATTCAAACTCAAGATTATTTTGATTCAAAAAACAAAACTCAAGATTATTAGTCAGGTTAGAAAAAAAATAATGAAAATATTAAATAAGTTTTCTTTAGATTATAATATATTAATTATATATTTCTCATTAAAAAAGTTTATAACTTGATTATTAGGAAAAATCATAAGACATTTCAAGTAAAAAAAGCTTAAGACACTAGTTAGTGAGGTGAAGTAATTAAACCTAAATGGAATTACCCTAAACTAAAAAATAATTTTTGTCCATATGTTATATTTTAGTAATTACCTACCCTTAACCTAATCTTTCTATTTTCCCATTAAATCCAAAAATATGTAACTATTGTCTAACATTACTCTACACATTTTCTCCAAACTATAGGCCTATGTGACACAAGATGACAACTTGATTGGCACATTAACAGTAAGAGAAACAATATGGTATTCAGCTAGGTTAAGATTACCAGATAAAATGTCAAGATCAGATAAAAGAGCATTAGTTGAAAGCACAATTGTTGCAATGGGTCTTCAAGATTGTGCCGACACAGTTATTGGTAATTGGCATTTACGTGGGATAAGTGGTGGTGAAAAAAGAAGAGTTAGTATTGCATTGGAAATATTGATGAGACCTAGATTGCTTTTCCTTGATGAACCAACCAGTGGACTTGACAGGTTGTTACATATCACTGTTTTTGCATTTATTATCTTTGTCTAAAGTTTATTTTGTTGGTGTATAATAACATGATTTTAATGACTAGTTTGATTCCCCACATAAATTCATCTAACTGCCAACTATGAACTATATTCCTACTTGCCTCCTTCATTATTATTTTTATGAATAATTTTGACATGTATTAAAAAAATATAGTGTACTTATAGTGTTTTTTTTAATTTTTAAAATTGATGTAAATAAAAGGACTTATTCTTTAAATTAAATAAATTTTAGCATTACCTATTTAATTAAATAAAAAAACACGTTTATTCTATGATTAATTGTGTTTTTATTATAAAATTTTATGATTTAGGTGAAGGATAAATCGAGACAATAATTAAAAATGCATGTTTTTTCATTTTTTTTTGGTTTTTCTTTATTTTTTTATTTAGCATTGTTAGTTTTTGGGAGTTAGTCATTGATTAATGTTTCTATTTAGGTGTATTTGTTGGACCATTTCTTATAAAATTGATAAATGTCTGTATAATTGTAGAAATGAAAAAAGTGGACGCATTAAATGATGGTCCCAAGCCCATCTTTCTACATTATTGATTGATATTTTGTGAAGTAAAAATGATTATCTCTTGAAAATTCTTATTGATATTTTGTAAACTAATGATTTATTGAAGTTCACCACGTTTCTATAAAATGATACATGATTGTAGAAATGCACTATATAGGATCGAAAAAATAATAATCTGTTTTTATCCGAAAATAACCAAACAGACTTGTAGGGTTGGAAAAAGTTCCTCCAAATTCTTTTATGGTCTCTACAAAAGAAAATCATGTAAATCAAAATCTTCTAACATCAATAATTTGTTTTTAAAAAAGAGAAGCATTTTTTAGGAAAAAAATCAACTTAGAATTTATGTCTTTTGTCTTTTTGATGTTTTAGATAGTCATAACATAAATTAACTTGAAATGATGGTAAAAGATAAGACTTGAACCAAAAATCTCAGGTTCAAGCTTCGCTAATGCCATTGTAGGGTTTAAATGAAGATAAATGTAAATATCTTTATATGTATTTTTTGAACCGTTTAGTCTTCTTGCCTTGGACTAGGGGATCCCCACCCTAAATTTTTACTTAGCTCATAGTCATAACATAAATTTATGTGTACCACCCTTCTATGATTTTCTCAAGTCACTCCTTCAAACTTTTTTTTTTCATATGTCACAAATTGATCAAATTAGTAAAGAAGAAACTGTAAATTTTTGCTGAATTAATGTCTTGTTTAATTTGTTGGAATTATGCTTTTATGGCAGTGCTTCAGCTTTCTTTGTGACTCAAACACTACGTGCATTGGCAAGGGATGGAAGAACAGTGATAGCTTCTATTCATCAACCTAGCAGTGAAGTGTTTGAACTATTTGACCAATTGTATTTGCTTTCTGGTGGCAAAACTGTTTATTTTGGCCAAGCCTCAGATGCATATGAGGTGATAAGCTCACACCCAAGTTATATCTTTTAATAAATTTAAATCGGTTATTTTGATCCTTAAATTTGCGTTATGCTATGACAATAATATTTGAATATGTTAAAAATTACAAAAACATGTTTAAAGACACTTTTGTAAGTCAATGGACCTCGAATGCGTCTTTTGTTTATTAGTTTAATTCTCAAACGTGTTTTTCTCAAATTCATAGATAAAGATACTAACAAAAAACGACTTAAAAATATTTTTGTAATTTCAATATATAGAAGGCCGATAGTAGTGACACTATCTCACACATTTAGAGATAAAAAAAATGACCATTTACTATTTTTTTTTGTATTATTCATGCAAAATTCTTTAAGTATACTATGATTAAAGAAGAAATAAAACTTTTTAATGATTTTTAAATGATATTTGTTTGCAGTTCTTTGCACAAGCTGGATTTCCATGCCCTGCTTTGAGGAACCCTTCTGATCATTTCCTTAGATGTATCAATTCTGACTTTGATAAGGTCAAAGCCACTCTTAAAGGGTCCATGAAATTGAGGGTATTGCTCTTTTCTTCTTTATGCTCCATATTCCTTTTGAATTTTTACACTTCTATTTAGTCAATAATTAAGAAATCTAATTATTTAGTTGAGTTTAATTGTAATACATTGTCATTCATAAAAGAATATTTATATTGACAAATATATATGGATTAAATCCTTTTTATTTTGGTTGTAAAGTTCTTTTTTTGAAATATTGGACTTGTTTTTTTTCTTCTTCTAAGCAGTAGTGTTTTTCTTTTTATTAATTTCATTATATGTGACAACATTGATTTCAATTTTTTAGCATGAACTTTTCAATTTTCATCAGCTTCTACATGTTTGTTACTCCTAATTTTTTTTGGCAATTTTTAAATTGAAATATTGTTCTATCAGTTTGAGGCAAGTGATGACCCTCTAGACAAGATCACTACTGCTGAAGCAATCAGAACACTTATTGAACACTACCGGACTTCTCAACACTCTTATGCTGCAAGACAAAAAGTTGATGACATATCCAAAGTTGTAAGTACTTTACAATTATAAAAACTTTGAATGAAAAATAAATTAAATCAGAATTTTAGTGTCCGTTAGTTTGGGGTGGAAATAGGTCAGGCTGACTTTCAGGGGCCTACGACTCAGCCTACTTAAAGCCCTGGCTTGTTTATTTATGTATTTATTTTTTTAAAACTCAGTATCCGATACAAAGATCGACTAATCCGAGAAGACTAATCCCACCGGTCACTTGCTGGGGCCACATTTAAAGCCTATGGACTTGCCTACCGAAATTGGCACTAGAGGGAATCAAACCTGAAACTTTGAGTGGAGCACACTCCAACTTTTTTAAACACATTAATTTAGTCCTTCAAATTCACGAAATAACACTTTAGTCCCTTAAATTGAACAAAGCTAGTCATCTTAGTAATTTTCCAAATTCTGCAGCACAATTTCAATTTCTGTCTATCTTGATGCAACAAATTACTATTCAAGTCGATATATAATTCTTTCATTGGTTTCGACACATGTCTTACAAGTGTCATACGAAGTTAGACACCGACAGATGTTGTATATTGTCCCACGCCTAATCCTAGAGGGGTCTATTTTTCGTAGTTCAAAACTTATAAGACAAAATTTCTATTTCGCAAGTTTCGAAGGACTAAATTGCTGAAATTTTCCAATTTCAAATAGCGAAATGCTGATTCACTAAAATAAAATAAGCAGTTCTATGAAATTGAGAATCCTATATTTTCTCTCAATTAGATGAGTTTTCACATATTGTATGCAGAGAGGGACAGTGCTTGAAGCAGGAGGAAGTGAAGCAAGTTTCTTGTTGCAATGTTACATATTAACCAAACGTTCATTCATTAACATGTCAAGGGACTTTGGTTACTATTGGCTTAGGCTTGTAATCTACATTGTTGTCACTATCTGCATTGGAACCATTTACTTGAATGTTGGAACTGGGTACAACTCAATTCTGGTACATTCTTTTTATAATCCTAGAGAAATTCAAAGTTGTAAAGTATCTTTTTCATTCTTGCAAATATATCTGTTTTTTTGTTTTTATTTTAGTTCTTATAAAAAAAATATTTGGTTTTGGTTCCTGAAATGTGGAATGATTTACTATTGTCCATTGTTATTTTGTTTAATTCATTTTTTTTTACAAGTATTTTGTTTAATTCATGTAATGTAATATTTGTTCATATTGAAATTAGTTCTTATAAGATCGATATTTCTCTTGTTTTCTTCCTTCCAGGCTAGGGGTTCATGTGCATCTTTTGTGTTTGGATTTGTCACCTTCATGTCAATTGGTGGATTCCCTTCGTTTGTTGAAGATATGAAGGTACAATTTTGCGCCTTTTGCATCATTTTCTGTAGATCCTTAAATTATTTGAGAATTTTTTAAAAGACACCCTGAATGTTTTGAATAACATATGATAAAGTCTCCCATAAGTTTTAAAATAGTTTTAATTAAACCCCTAAAATTTTAAATAATTTGTGTTTTGGTCCCTAAATTTAGAAACTTGATTGAAAATAATTTAAAAGTTTATTAGGGGCTTTACTTTAAAGCTTTTTATTTCAATGACTAATTCCAATTTAGTTAAAAATTCAGTGATTTTCGTTTTACGGAAATATTTAAAAATTCCAAAATAATTCATGACTTGTTGAGTAATTAAACATATTATTATTGTTGTTGTTGTTAAACTTAGTATAATATCATATTTTGATGATCTATTTCAATTACAGGTTTTTCAAAGGGAGAGGCTAAATGGACACTATGGTGTATCTGCATTTGTTATTAGCAACACATTATCTGCAACACCATTCCTCATATTAATCACTTTTCTCTCTGGAACAATTTGTTACTTCATGGTTAACCTACATCCTGGATTTTCTCATTACGTTTTCTTTGTGCTGTGCCTTTATGCAAGTGTCACAGTTGTTGAAAGCTTAATGATGGCAATTGCTAGTATTGTTCCTAACTTCCTCATGGGCATTATCATTGGAGCAGGAATTCAAGTATGCACCTAACTATAATCTAAGCACCATATGCATTAATTTACATCCATTAGCTTACAAATTTCCATATTTTTGTTTAATTATATAAATTTCTAGTTGTTCTGGTACACAAAATTCCACATTGTTTAGGAATCGAGACTAAGAATAGTTTATAAAGAACACTAACACTTCTATACATTATGAGGTGCCTTTTACAAATGACAAAACCGCAAGGCTTACACAAAAGTCAAAGTGGACAATACTTTGGTTAGTGGTATGGTGTAGGGGTAGATGGATTCTCCCGCATCCGACCGAACCTGCCTGTTGTCCACCCCGACTATGGTGGACTTTAGAATTGATCATTGATGCTTTCTAATAGACGGAAAAAAGTCTTGCATTGTTTGGGAATTAACGCTAAGTTTAGTTTATAATCAATTGCTATCCTCCATTACCAATCGAAGAATTTTTTACAAAGGATATAACTAACTGCGAGTCTTGTAACATAAAGTGAACAGTACCACAAAAAAGTAGTGTAGGGGTATTGACGTCGATTTTAAATTGTTGCCACAACAATATTTACTATTGCATTGGATTGCAATTTTGAAACGACTTAGGTCCCAAATTTCAACAGCAGTCAAACGTGGTTGATGCAACCTTAATTGTGATATTTAAAATTGTTGATAGTGATTATACTAAATGACATTCTACTAATTGCATGTAATGCTACATACCATGTTACAAACAAACATTTACCAAGTGTTTTGTTACAAAATCCACACTTGTTATGATACCTTTTAATTATTTTTTTGATTACTACTTTCCAAATTTCAGGGTATCTTCATGTTGGTCTCTGGCTACTTTAGGCTCCCACATGATATCCCAAAGCCTGTTTGGCGTTATCCAATGTCATACATCAGTTTCCACTATTGGGCATTACAGGTAACAAAATTAACACAAGTAAAATGTTTGAAAGACATGTGCTACAATTGCAATTTGACATTATTGTTTATTTATCATTGATAAATCTTGTTATACAACAATGTGACGAAATTTGATCAATCTTATTTTTTCCACACATTTTAAATTAATTTTGTGATTTTTTTTTATTTAAAATTGTTCTTCTCCGTGGGTAACAACAAGTTCGATGATAAAATGATTGTTTTTTCAGGGCCAATACCAGAACGATCTTAGGGGTTTGTTATTCGACGGTGAAACACCTGATATGCCAAAGATACCTGGCGAATACATCTTGGAGTACGTATTCCAAATCACTGTGACCAGATCAAAATGGATAGATTTATCGGTCATCTTAAGCATGATTGTCATATATCGCATTATCTTCTTCGTCATGATCAAGGTCAATGAGGATGTTACTCCATGGGTTAGAGGGTATCTTGCTAGGAGAAGAATTCAACAGAAGAGTGAAGCTCAAAATACAACTATTGCACCTGATGTTCTCACTCAGTCTCCATCTTTGAGAAACTACATTTCTAATCAAAATAGGAATTAGTCCTCTTTTGATGATATTTCACTTTAAATTTGTCATGGAATTTTTTATCTATCTCTTTTTGAATAATTAAATGGTTGATTAAGATTTATAAAGAGAGATAGATATTAAAATTTCAAATGATAAATTATAATGTGAAATTTCAATTGGGGTATATTTCCTTGAAGACTGAAGCTTTTATTTCAAAATAGGATTAGCTATATATATATAACTATAATTTTATCATTTTCATTGGTGTGTTTAGACTTTAACAATGTTGATATATATGAAATTTGGAGTGTTTAATGATTTCTTCCTTTGTAGTTTTTTTGACCCAATTTTCGATATATACTTTACTACCGTCCAAAATTTCAATTCTTATTTGATGGATCAAACATCAGTTCACAAAAAACTGATTAGAATTCCTTAAAAAAAACCCTGATTAGAATTAGCAGTGCCTGGTAAACATTTTATGTAACAAAACTCAAATGTTGCTTTGAGAAACATTTTTTATTTTTTATTTTTTTTGGTCAAGAGAAACATTTATTATTTATTTGAGTAAAAACAAATCATTTCTGAGCAAAAAGATTAAATATTTTTGTCATGATTTTGAATGTAAGACCCTTGAAATTTTCTATGTAGCCATTTCATAAAATTACTGTTTGTGATTTTTTTCTTTTGGTCAAATTGTATAGTTCTAAATATTTTAAAAGTAATCAAAATATTGAGCATAACCTACATGTAGTTTTTGTGATTAGCAACATTTTTACCATCAAAAAATAATTCAAAAAACATCTTGTTTATAATCTGTAGTTTATGGTACAACTGAATAATAAACTGTAGTTTGTAGTCCACTTTTTGAAATCATTTTTGAATTACAAGTTTATATAATTTCAAAAGTGTTGTTTTGTTGTTTCAGTCCTAAAGAGACATTTTTTTTTAAAAGACAGTTTACACATTTTCAAAAATTATAAAAATAAAACCCTACTTCTCTGTGAGGGGAACAACAAAAACAACATTCAAAACATTTAATCTCTATTTCGTCCTCTGAAAAATATTCATTTAAAATAAATGTCTCAACTTACGATGTGTCAAAGTGTGGTTAAAGGAAGTGGGAATGTTGGGCAACATAGTTTCAATTTCAACTTTCAAATAAGGGGTAGTATTGTTTTTGCTCATTTCCATGCCAACGTGAGTTAACTCACGCTGAAAAATGTCCTATGTTAGTTAACTTACATTGAAAATAGCTGAATATGAGTTAACTCACATTTGACATTTTTAGAGGAATGAGTAATTTTAAATGGGAGAAGATCAACTCTCGAACTTAAAAGAGGTTCATAATAAGCACATGTGAAATTTTCCCACACTCTTCTTGAGTGTCTCTCCTAAATATATTATGAATTCTGCTCTTCCCCCAACACATTTTGCTCGCGCCCAATTGGAATACCGAAAATACCCCTACGTTAGTTAAGTAACACATGTGTTAAAATTTGTGCATCTTAACATGCGCTGCACAACTTAACTCACGCAAGAATTAACACTTGTGTGAGTTAACTCACTGGGAATTAACACTTGTGTGAGTTAAGTCACGCTGCGTGAGTTAACTCACGCAGGGGTATTCTGGGAAGTTCAGTTGGACGCGAGCAAAATGTGTTGGGAGAAGAGCAGAATTTCGTATGATGTTGTGACTGTTTTAGACGCGGATGACATTGCAGCACAGACAACCCCACATATATTACCTGATCAGCCTCCCTTTCTTGGAGGACCTCTTGATACATCTCTGTTGTCCTCTTATGCCGAACATGTTGCATTGCCGCTTTGGTATAATTCAAATAACGTAAGTGTTACTTTTAATTGTCTAAAATTATCATATGCAATACTTATTAAATATTATATCAACATATTATATTTTTTTATGTTTTAAATTGGTGCGTGTAATTAAAATTTAAATTGGCGCGCGAAATTTAATTTTAAAATGCCGCGCGTAATATAAATTTAAATTACATGTGTGTGCCAATTTAAATGTTTTAATTTTTTTTATAAATGTGTTATGTCTTTTTTTAAAATGTTTACAATGTTTATGTTGTTTTAAATGTTTTTTTTATTTCAGATTCGTAAGAAGCGTAAAGTAAAACCCATTAATCATGGAGCTAAGATTTTGGATCTCGACGTCCACATCATAATCAGAATTGGTTTTGGGGTCCGCTGAGGGCGAGCGGGGTACATGATTTGGTTTACACAGGCTACGACAATGTGCCTCATGCTTTGTTTATGACTTTATGCGAGAGCTGACATACCGAGACTAGCAGTTTTCACTTTCCTATGGGGAAGATGACCATTACATTGGATGATGTCGCATGTCTGTTGGATATTCCCATTGAAGGGATCATGTTGAGACATCCAAAGAAGGTGTCTCGGGCTGATGGAGTGGAGCTGATGGTGAGACACTTAGGTGTGACACATGCTGTTGCTGTGAAAAATTGCAATGATGAGTACGATGTTTACATTAGTTATAAGGCGCTTAGGAAGTATTATGAGGACTATCTCGATGCTGCTACCAAATTGTCGGCTGCACAGACCCCAGAGGATGTACATGAGAGGGGAAGGGTTAGGACTGCTTGTGAGAAGTGTTACCCCCTGTACTTGGTTGGATGCTTGTTGTTTGCTGATAAAAGCAACAAACACATCGAGTTGATATATTTGACGACCATGGAGGACTACGCGGGGATGTGTAATTATTCTTGGGCAGGGATGACATTGGCATACCTATATCACTGTCTATCTGAGGTCTCTTTGTTTGGAGGCAAAGCTATTGAGGGAAACATTACACCGCTCATGGTAATAAATTGTCACTTTTAAACTTTAACACTTTTTTTTTGTTTTTTTTTCTTTCCGGGTAATAACTTATAAATGTGATTTTTTTGGTTTGTGCAAGGATGGTTTTGGCTCATTTTCCTAGTTTTTTCAGTGTTGATGATATATAATCCAGACTATATCCCAAACTATCCGTTTGCGGCCAAATGGGCGATACAGAGGGGTCAAGGAGAGGGGTCGACATACCACTTATTGCTTGATAAATTGGGGTTTGATGACGTTACCTGGAGGCTGTACGAAGAGCACATGGAGATCTAGAATTTTGAAAAAATATGTTGGTATTCAGGCTGGATCACGTGTGGTTTTGAAAAGGT
>Ga0315913_1010263_pt1 | contig 10840 bp, 9 predicted proteins | sample MpolsnodulesMG_FD_207736 | JGI IMG/M metagenome (GOLD analysis project Ga0315913, IMG submission 207736) | Medicago polymorpha root nodule microbial communities from Los Angeles, California, United States - small nodules | ecosystem: Host-associated > Plants > Roots > Nodule | place: USA... | reverse complement strand
ATCAAAAAAAATATTTTACAGGGGGGAAAACCAGAAATGACTTATATTACAGGGGGTAAAGACCTATTAACCCTTAAATTAAATTAAATTAAATTAACAAATGTTAGTAAATTTGTTTCCTATGTAGTGGAATAAGGCATGCTTGCTGTTGTTGCATGCTGCTCTAAGTAAATTTGTTTGGCTTTAATTGAAGTTCTAATATTGAAACAAAAATATAGATTGAGTTGCATGTTTGACTTATGGTTGAGTTGCAACTGTATGTGTGAATCCAAAGTATCTACATAGTTTCTTTGAGGCAAACTAATGGAATTCCAAACATATACTTAGCATATTGAGAAAGTTATAGTCCAAAATACATTGTACCCTAAAGATACCTATCTTTTTGTGTTGTGTGTAAATGTTTGTTAGGTGATATTTATTCTATTAAGAGTTGTAGATACTTACACAATTGATATAATGTGATGGAATTGTGCAGTTTCTCGTTGAACTGAAGCAGATAAAGTGGAGACCTCGACATTTCGGTACAAAGCAGGATTGGAAAGATAGAATTAACAATATTCGGAAAGGGAGAAAAGAATCCGAAGATACGGATAAAGTTGAAGATGCAAGCATGGATGTTGTTCCACTCTTTGATGAAGTGTGTGTCCTTCATATGGAAAATGATCTTGATGCCAAGGTAAGAAGATATGGAATGTAACTCAAGGATTTAATCTTGCAATTATGTGAAAAATTCGATGATAAATGCCAATGTTGAACATTTTCGTTTTAAACATACTGACACGGTGTCTGACGGTCATTGTCATTACTTGTAAGATAGAAATACTATTCCATGCATGGTATGCTTGTGATGGATTAATGATTAGTAATGCATGCTTATTATTAATCGCACGGTAAACTGCATGAGAACTCTTTCGAGTAAATTGAACGTAATATTGATACTGTTTCAATGGTTTTCGGTTCAATTATTCAAATGGATTGCTTTAATGATGCTTGATGAAACACTTTAATCTAGGGTTCAGAAGTGTTTCCCTCAGTTGAAGGTTTAACTGTTGCGGCTAGAAGGACTATTCCTCCATCTTCTGTCCTAAAGCAATTGGCTACAGCTGTTGAGTAAGTTATGCTCACCTTTTCCTACCAATTCCATGAACTTCTTAAGGATCCTTTGTTGTTATATACTAAGATATTGTTAACCAAATTTTTACAAATCAAAGGCCTAATTCAAAATCTCAATTATTCAATGCATTTTCTTACTAAGAATAGTAGCTGTTGAAACTATATATCTTGTCATAATGAGCTCAAATGAGCTTCAGTTATCGTCGAATCGTTCAGGAGAACCTGTGTCTGAATCCTGAATAAAACAATCATCGGCCAGACTTTACTTACCTCCCGGCCAAAGTCCAAATTACCATGGTCCTTTTCCCCTAGAAACTGGAGGGCTAGGACCAAAAACAAATTAAGAGTCTTGTTTGTGCTATTCTGAAAAAAAATTAGCTTAAAAATCTCAAAATTTTGTCTTTTTGACTAGGGCTGGTATGAAAGCAAATTCAATGAAAGATTTTGCAGCTTCAACAGGAGGTTCTTCACCTTCCATAGAGAAGGCAGGGTTGAGTCTCTCTGCAGTGAAGGCGTTAGTGCGACGTGAGAAGGAGGACAAACTTACCTCTGAATTCACTAGCAATGAGAAAGTTGTGTATTTGATTAGTTCTCTTTTCAATCCAGGTATGCGAATTTTGAGCGGCTTGCTTACGATATAATTACATCAATGAATGAACCATTTTATGCTCATACATTTTTCGGTGTTTTGGCTCTACAGTGATATTTGCAGAGGGGTATTTCCTTAGAAGGAAGATCAACTCAAATCAAGAGGAGATTGAGATACCATCTTTAATAAGAGATATTCATGGCACTCCTCCTGAAAGCCTTGTTGTTAAACTAGCTGAACTAATTGGAAACTTGAAGACCCTTCGAGAAATGGAAATTTTTTGGTGCAGGGTTGTTGCTGAAGTATGTTTAGCTCAATATGAAATTTCATGTTTTGATAATTAACTGTTAGATTGATAATTTGGTTGTTTATGATTATTTTTTACTTTTGCAGATAAGAAAACTTTGGTCTGAAGAAAAGCATTTACCTGGAGTCCCTGTTGATGACATTCCAGATCTGAAGTCATGTCTTCTCAATCAACAATTTCAAGTAATTAATTGTTGCATCTCTCGGAAAAGGCGCCATATCATTGCAAGTGAATCCCTGGACTCTATGTTGATCGAAGCAAATTCAAACAATACACTGGAATCAACAAACTGTTGTGATGGTACTTCAGCAAGTCGCTTATTATATGCTCGATTAAGTACTGGAGAGCTTGTTCTTCGACTTGGGGCTCATTGTCCATCCGGAAACCTTACATTATTGGAAACCGGCGAACCTGCATACTCTCCTATCACCCAGGTTTGAGTTTGACATATATTGTCACTACACATTCACGACTTAAATTTGCTCCAAATTTCCAATATTAATATTAATGTATGTTTTATGTAGGAAGCACCGTTGCTTACAGAAGATCTGATCAAAGAGACTGAGGAGCTTATACTGCGGACAGGGAGGTTTGTTCACTAACTGTGATCCATTTGACCTGATAGTTATTTTGCATTACATATGCCTTTTTATTCAACTGATTTTTATCATTTTTGCTTTTTTTGAACCATAAGACTGTTCTTTAAATAACATTCTCGTGTTTTTGTCATGTTTTCAATTAATGCAAACGCCAAAATAATGTGTAGCTTGAAATGCATGAGTTTTTACTTCCCTTTTATTGGTTTATGATAACTATATGTTGATGTTGGTATGAATATGATTATTATGTTACGGTAAGTGAAGCGAGAGATATATTAGGAAACCACTATGCAGATCTTATTTACCCACCTTAAGAAAGATTGAAAAGCTTATCATGTTGATGCATACTTTGTGTTTTATTCCTTCCTCTTATCTTCAATGTATGGTTCCTTATTGTCTGAGTTATACTAATACACTTTCTCCTTTTGAAGATGTTTCTTCGATTAAAAAAGTTGCTGTCATCAATATTAGACGTAATGCGAGACGATCACACCATGTGATTGTCTTTCTTAATTTCTGACTTGATTTTGCATGCTGTAAAAACAAAGATTCCTTATTGTCTATTTTGATCTTTTCCTATAATGTCTAGATTTCAAGCAGGGGTAACCGAATCTCATGTATTTCGTGAAATTTTGATGAATATCTATCTGTATACCATGTATCCAAGTGTTACCAAAAAAAAATACCACGTATCCAATATGAAAACGTTAGTTTTTTTTTTTGTTGCGGCATGTTTGAATTTATGATTTAATAGTTACCATTTCATGACAATTTTCTTTACCTTCTTGTGGTCAGTGTTGGTGCCGGGTGCTCCCAACTCCTGTCTGATATGCAGGCTTTCAAGGTCATACTCTCCCTTGACGAGAACTTTTTACCGATATTCTTAATTCTTTTGTAATGTGCCTTATGTAGTGATGTTCCATCGGAGTTAATTTTGTTTATGATCATGTTTTAGGCTGCAAATCCCGGTTGTATTTTGGAAGACTTTGTGAGATGGTACTCTCCTCCTGATTGGACTGAAATTGAGGCAAGTACTGAGGATAGTTGTTCTTCTGATGGTAGTAGTAGTAGCGATTCGTCGTCTAACAGAGGTCATCTAAGTCGACGGATGCGAAAAGAAGGTATGCTTGTCAATGGCAGCACTGAAGTTTTAAAGCCATGTCATGAACTATTACAAAAGCTTTGATACCTATTTTTATTTCTAACACGTTCTTCTAATATTTAAACTCAAATTTCTTTGAATATCATTGAATGTTGATGGTAGGTAATTTGTGGCGCGAATTGTGGGAAACATCTAAGCCAGTACCTGCTGTGAAACAAGCACCTCTCTTCGATGAGGATTTGGCAGTGTAAGTCTATATAACCACTTTTGTTACGGACTTGGATTTTCGCCTTAAAACTGTCTCATTTCATTGTCGTTTTACATTTATTTTAGGGAGGGCATCCTTAATGCATTTGAGGACATTCAGCCAGTTGAGCTTTTTGGGCAGCTGTTTGTTTCACTAGTAAGTTTTACCTATTTGTTATTTTTTATAAACGTTTCTTTTGTTATTTCTAAATTTATCTGTCATCATCTCCACATGTCCCGATGTGATCTTTCTAAAGTAAATCTGGACACAAGAAGCATATTATTTATTTGGAAATTTATTCTGATCAGTGATTTAATTATTATAATGTTAAATATAGTCTACTGTTACCAATTTACTTGTCTAAGAAAATTGGACAAATATTTATAGAACATAGAGGCTGGTTAAAATAAGATTTGCTTCTTGTCATATGGAGTCGGAAGGTCTTGCTTACTCAAGTTTTATTAAGATTAAACCATTAGCGCCTTTGTCTCAAGAAAATGTACAATTTATTAGCCGAATGATTAAACGATGAATTATCATTTATGATGCTGTAATTGTTTCTAGTTTCGCGCTTTCATGAGTTATTCGACGATATTTCAAGGGTAGCCGGTACCGGAATTAATATACTACTGATCTATATTGTGAAATTATGATGCATTTCTAATCGTAACATTTTGTATTAATTATACAGCTTGGTTTAGGATTTACAATTGCTGAACCTTTGCTGTCTGGTAACGATGACTTCTCAAAGTTGTTCAATGATTGCAAGGAGTTTGTAGTTACCACTTGTCAAAGTATCAGATTCAGTCAGAAAATTGATGAGCTTGTTCAGGTGAGTACCAGTAGACTAAAGTCGCTAGCTATATCATGTAGTTATATAGTTTCTCACCAAATTCTTTTGCGGCAACTCATAGTTAAATGGAAGTGTTATTAGATAGCGACTATAGTGCTAACGCGTAGCAAAATTTGAACAAAATCGCTATTGCTCTGCAATAGGCTATTTAGTATAAGAAGTTGTCAAACAACAGGACTATAGCACTGTTGCATAGCAAAATTTGTACAAACCACTATTTGCCGCGTGATCCAGTAGACAACACTGAGGGATACTCTATAGAATGATCAATATTGTGTTTTTCGCCTTTTATTTTAACTAATCCAATACAAGACTATTTAATCTGCAATAGTAACATCTATGCTAGAAGAAAAATAATGATGGTCATGTTCCATTGTAGGTATATGAAACAGTGGAGACAATGTTGCTGAATCCTGAGGAGGCACTAAAGTTGATGAAGCATTCAGAAGAATCATCTTTGACTATTGGTGAAACAAAGCGCCGGTTCAAGAAGCTCAGCCATATCTTTGCTGGCAAAGATAAACTATTGTCAAGGCCTTTTCAGAAAGATCAAATCAATGATGAAGAAAAAGGGAGTCGACAATCTTTTTCAAGTTTCTTTGACAGGAAGTCATCTTTATTCTCAAAGAAGCCTCCCAAAGGTGGAAACTTGGCCCCTGCTGAGACAACTCACTCTCTGGAAGATGATTGGACAATAATTTAAATAAAGTTCAGCTTCACCCTATGTAGGATAGTAACCAACTGTAAATTATACAAGTGTTCCTTCTTTCTCATACAAATGTCAAATTGCAAAATTCTTACCTATGATGATGAAAATGATTGAGATTTGATGTGATGATAGCAGCAAATGATGATTTTAGTTTGTCAGGATATTAAGAGTGTGTAATTTGGATGTATGATTCTAGGAATGGATTAACCATTGCTTTGAATTTGAGGGTGTTGAGTATGACTCATATATACACACAGAAGAGAGGCAAGGGGTGGAGACGGAGCTGAGCTAGCAGAGCATTGTGAAGCTCCCTCCGCCCCTACCCTTACGTTTGACCCTAACTTGTGTTAGGCCTAATTGTCGTTGTTGTGCAGTACGATTCAAGGATATTGTTGTAATCTAGACCGTAGTACTATATATATTGTTGGGCGGTACTTTGAGCCAGACCTCTATTTCATAAGAGAAAAGATTTAAGCTAAAACTTGTTAACATCCACTCAGCTTGTTAGAGATGCATTGCACCTTAATTTAGTTCAGCCCTTTGCATACATTAGGTTGAATCTGGTCCATGAAATGAGACAAAATCTAAAGCAACAATCGAGCAATTGAAATATAGCAAGTGGTGCTGTTTACATGTAGTTGTTGCAATGCAAATGTCACGTTATGTTATAGTCCCACATCGAATAATATTGTAATATAGGAATAATTGGGTGCTATAAGAATAGAAGATTAACGAATGTAAAAACATGATCCTTCAGGCAGAAACGGGATATGATGAGTGGTTGAGTCTTGCACAAAAAATGCAAGTTGGGTGTTCGCCCCAAGCCTGGTTACGACAATTGGGCACTCTTATTTAATCAATCTGATCCCTATTTTCCCCTATCCCTAATCTGAAGGCCAAATCCAGTTTTTAAAACATTTTTTTTTCCTCAAAAGAACTTTTATTTTTATTTTTTTAAAAAAAGAATATGTTATTTCAATTTTAATACTTAAATTTTTCTTTTGAATTATGTCATTGCTATGTGTAGGGATGGCAAAATGGATATATTCGTCGAGTTAAATATCTTTTTATATGGGCCGGGAACCTGTGTAATTTGCAAATATTGTGGTGGTATGTGTTGGCCTGTTTGGTTGAAATTAAAAAAAAAAAAAAACTCACTTTTTATTTTATTTATTTATAAGGTTTTGTTAACGAGTGCTCCCGGAGTACTTTGAAGTATTCTAGAAGAAGAAATTATTTCATAAAAAAAGTCAAATATTTCAATTTTCAATGCATTTATTACATAAATTTTCAAAATAAGTTACCTTTTAAAGGTCTTAAAGAGTGTCACTGGGGATACTCGTTAACATTTCCCTTATTTATAAGTCACAATCAATTTTCTAAGGAAAAAAATCATTTAATTTATCACTTTTGTCATCCTTGTGAGTTTTAGCTCAGTTGGTATGAACAATACATAATATATGCAAGGTTGAACCCCGGCCATCAAAAAAAAATTATCACTTTTCTTTCAAGGTTTTAGCTTCATGTTTTTAGTAGTTAGTCAATTGGTAACTCATAAAGTTTTTATTTGGGATGTCTTGTTGATTTATTATAGGTTTTTAGTTGATATAATTTATATGTTTGAAAGTTAATTTTCATATTTTTAGTGGGGTCATTAGTTATATATTTAGATTTCCTTAAATTGACTTTAAATTTATATATTTTCACACTGTTTTTGATTAATAATTAAAAAAACTTTGATGGGTCAATCGGCCGATACGCCATAAAATAGGGTGGGTGAGATTTTTGACCCTACATCCTTCGTTGGTCCGCCCTGCCCTTTATTAGATGAGTTATTAACGGGCCAGATTGACCCATTTTACCATCCTTAACTATTTGCGATTGCTCTCAATTCAATTTTGGTATATGGATTGTTTTTATATGTCAACCTCCACCTTTTAACTTTCACAAACAAACCAGTTCATGGCCTCAAATAATAAAATAGCAAGTCATAAGAGCAAAAGTCAATTATGTTGACATGTGAATAATCTATTAAAAGAAGGATATTGAAAATAAAGCTGAAATTTTACTTAGAATAAAAAATACCCAAATCCAAAGGCATATGGACCTATAAAAATCTTGAAGTTGTAGGAGTTTGCTCATGTTTTAGGGCTCAGTCTAGGATGGGAGAGCTTGATAGGTCTCCCACCGTGAGAGAGTAGCTTTAACGGATGGATGTTGATGACCAATGAGTATCTATGATGCACTTAACACACCTGAACTCATCTCAATAGTTTTTAATCCTTCTTTATTATCTATGTTATTGTACCTCCTCCATCTCTATCCACAGCGATCGGATGATTTTTCCATCACCATGGGACAGGAAAAAATCAGCTAACTTAAAAGCCACAGTGGCCATTTTAGAACCTCGAGCGGATGGGATAATGAGATGAACAAAACCAAGCAAATCCCCAATGACCATTTTTTAAACTACAGTTTCTACAATAAAAGAGGGTTTCTAAAATCAAAGTCTGAAAACATTATATATCCGCAAATTGTGACTAAATCAGATGAATTTTGCTATCAATTTGCTTTGGAATGTTTGGTTCTTGGAATTGTTCCATGTTTTTTGGGTGAATATGAATTGTTCCATAAAACGGGTTTCTGCCTTTCTGCAAATCAATTCAGTGTAGTGGCGACGGAGGTCGCAGGTGGCTTGCCGGCGTGTGGAGATAGAGTCTAATTGAAAGTTAGAGTGAAAGAGATATGGTACATGCTATCCCTGATCTATCACTCATGTAAACACCAACATTTTTTTTCTTTCCATTCAACCGTGTTCCTTGTTGTTGCACCATCCAGTATTTGTTGGTTGATGTAGATCAGAGTTGTTGAGAGAGAAAGAAATAACACGCAAGTGTTGGTAGAAGAGAGAAAGGGATGATGAAATAAAAGAGAGTATTGAGTGTTGACAGCATACAATAAGATCTATAGACATTCATAATTCAATGGCTAATAGACAACATACAATAAGATCTATAGACATTCATAATCCAATGGCTAATAAAACTTGCTTTAACTTTCTTTCAACAAATTTGTTTTTTGCAGTAACTTGCTCACGGTAGGAGACCTATCAAGGTCTCCCACCTTAGACAGTGCCATGTTTTAGGGTTGTTTGATGTATAAATGTGTTTATACATCTTTAAATTTTGAGTTAATTTGAAATGATAATTGAATTAAGTACCCACATAAGCGTGTGGGTGAGTTTGAAGTTTCTTTGAAGTCTCATGTCACATTGGTCAGACTAGAGGAACATCCAGAAGATAATATTTCACTTGATCCAGATGATGACTTAGAGAATGTTTTCACTAAATATTTTCACTAGCATTGGGTGGTGCTTGTCCTAGACCTTCAAAATAACTTTCTCCACATGGAAACAAACATTAGAGTATCAACTATTCTCAAACAACTAATTATCATCAAAACTCAAAATTAAAGATCATTTTCTTTTCTTGCATTGCATTCTTCCCTTCTTAGTTTTTGTTTTTTCATCGGTGAGTGTTGGTTTATTGCAGCCAATGCAGTAGGGGCGGATACATTAAGAGGCTATGTGGGGCTAAAGCCCCACATCCAATTCCCCTATTTTTTAAAATTATAAATAGAGTAATAGTAATTCTGGTCCCTGGATGTGTAACGAGTAATCACAATAGTCTCTCAGTGTATTAAAATTTTAAAATAGTCTCTGATTTTGCACTTTGTTAGTCGAAATAGTCATGAAGCGACAATAAGTAAGTATATTAAAAGACTAATATGACAATATTAACAAATTATTTTAATGTTAGGGACTATTTTGACTAGCAAAGTGCACAATCAAGGACTATTTTAAAATTTTGATACATTGAGAGACTATTATGATTACTCCTTACACATTCAGGAACCAAAATAATTATTACCCCTTATAAATAAAACACAATATATGTTAAGAATAAGACCAAATAAGTCAACAACCTTGTGCAAAACTTGTGGAAACAAATAAGTGCAACACACTTGCTATGATTTATAAATTTTTAAAGTTTGCTTTACTTTTGTCGGTAGCAAGTGCAAGTGTTAGCAACTTAACCAGATTTTAGCCCCACAAACACGAAATGTCTGGATCCGCCTCTGCAGTGCATACCAAATCGAAGAAGAAGAAAGGAGTGGCTATACCATTTTTTGTGTGTTGCTAAGTGTTGTATATTTTATACAGTTCTATAGTTTGGATTTTATTAATTCTTGAAAAATGTGGAACCCATTTTTGTTAAAATATCTTCCTCTCAAACGATTAACTTTTTTTGAGTGGCAACATTTACATCGATAACTATCTTCTCCTCTACAATATATTGCAACATAAATGGGCTATACTCTCAATATATTATATTATTTTACACTTTCTTTCCTAAAAGAAATTTATTTTACACTTTCAAAATATTCATAAAACTCATTCAAAACTCTACAATAAGTTTAAGTAATCTCACAGTATACTCCAAATAAAACTCTAAAATAGGGTTTTTTTTAATTATTATATTTAAAGAAAGCTTTTGATTTTTTTTATAAAAAGAATGAAAGACACCGTTGCTAATGTTGAAAACGTGGTAAAGTAAAGGTACCACATATTAAGCCAAAGAATAATCATTGTAAGTCAAATATGCATTCCTCTCTAACAAACATTGCTACACTTCGCCTCAACCTTGCAATGCAATGATCGATAATCATGCTTTAAGTTAGAAGAATTGAGGTTCGAACTCTTATCACAATATTCGACAGAATATTTTATCAGTTGATTAAAACTTGTGCATTGCCTAATTTATTTTTTAAATATCTGTTTTTTTTTAGATTACATATATCTAGTATGAAAAAACTAAAAAAAAATGTAAATTGTAATGCTGCTTTTTTTTTTAGGGATAAATTGTAATGCTGCTGAAAGCTGATTATTAGGGTAGAGCAACGGTCGGGTTCGGGCCCAAACTTGGTAAGATTTATGAAACCGATCATCCAATTTAAAGACCCAATTCCGCCCACAAATTAATACGGTTTGTGCGGGTTTCGGTTTGGACGGGTCTCGGTTTGATCGGGTGGGTTGATTCGGTTATTTCTCCAATATTTTTTTATTCATCTCAAATTTATTTGGCTATTTTTTTAATAAGACTTTCATCAATAAATTAAAAAGAAAAAGGTCATAGATCAAAGTATCATAGCAATCATTAAAATATCACGTTATAAAAAATTTAACAAGAAGAGATGAGGAATTATATATATTTGAGGGTGATATGTATAATGGATTGGGCTTTGTGGAGTAAATTTTTTTA
>Ga0315913_1010261_pt1 | contig 10842 bp, 10 predicted proteins | sample MpolsnodulesMG_FD_207736 | JGI IMG/M metagenome (GOLD analysis project Ga0315913, IMG submission 207736) | Medicago polymorpha root nodule microbial communities from Los Angeles, California, United States - small nodules | ecosystem: Host-associated > Plants > Roots > Nodule | place: USA... | reverse complement strand
AAAATAAACAAAATTTAAAAAAAAAAAAAAAGAACTTTTATTTCATTTTCTTTTCAAAATTCGGGTACTTACAAGCTTAATCGCAACTTCTTCATTAGTCTGAATATTGGTACCTGCAACAAAAACACAAATTAAAAACCCTAAAATTCACAACAAAAATGCAAGAAATTAGAATGAAAACGAACCTAAATAGATCTCTCCAAAAGATCCGCTACCAATTTTTCTCCCAAGACGGAACTTATTCCCAATTCGAGGTTCCATTAAACCCTAATTGAAAATCGGAATTGAAAAAGAAGAGTTACGAGTTGAAGTGCGTCATCGTAGAAGAAGAAAAGGGTATATCTGGGAAATGATGAAAAAGGAAAGGACAAAATAGGAATTAAAAAAAGAAAATGAGAGAGAGAAATTACTGTGAATGATGAATCGTTCGTTGTCACGCGCTCACGCTTTCTTCGTCAACCTTACCTTACCTAACGCTGTTTTTTGGATTTTGATTATTAATTAATTAAGGACAAAGTTAATAGTTAATTAAATCTTATCTCATAAAATTTGTCACCCGTTAGAGTCATGCATGCTTTAGTCCATGTAGTCGATATTGTATCCACACCAAAACTTAAATATGAAGCGCGTGTTAGGTTGTGCGGTGAGAGAGTTAATTTTTATGGAATTTATTATGTAGAATCGATTTTAGTTAAAAGTAATTTTGATTAAAAATTGGTTTGTGTTTAGATACATTTATGTAAAAATGAGTTTAGCTATATATATGTGTGTCAAAATCAATTCTAGAATTAAAAGCTATAAATTATAGTTTCGAGTAGAGCATGTGCATTATTCATGATATCATTCTCAGAGGTTTCACTTTTCTTTCCATCAACTGCTGAAGTGTAATACTGGACAAATTTTTTGAACGGGACCACTTATTCGACTGCATCGAGATTTTAATTGACTAGGCTCCTTCTCTCGCAACTGCCCACGATACTGGTTATAACTAGCAGGGATCCTTAACCAAAATTTGTCTGCTTTTTGATCATTTTTCACAATAGGATTTTTTGAAATATTGAGCCATGTTTGAATAAGAAGTATATCCTCATCCCATGTGAATAGCTCACGAGGCATTTTCGGAGCATAACATTTTTTTCTCCAAACATAATATTTTCAAGACCAACTTGAGTTGAAAATTGTGAAACCATGACACTCTCACATAGACCCAATTGGTGTTTCAGGTTCATAATGAGTAAACTCTCCACTTTGTGTATCCATTTGAGGTCTATAAAATATGTTGGGGGTTAGTTTGTGACAAACAGGAAAATGGTTGGGTTTGTCGCCGATGACAAAAATTGAGAATTTTGGTGTTGGTAATTTTGCATAAAATGCAACAAAGATTATTGATAATTATATTGATTCGGATCCATCAGAGGATATAAACAAAGAATAAAGAAAACCAAAGAGATGAAATTATGAAGTTAAGATTATGAGGTTAAATTTGAGTGTAAAATTAAGAGTATAAGATGAAATTGTGAATGTAAAATTTTGTAAATGATCACAATTTATAGATAAAAGAATTTCAAAGTAACTCTTATTTTAATAAAAGGATAACATTATTTTAATCAAAGTAACTCTTTGAATGTGGTTGCTTCAGAAGGCAACGGGTATTACAGTTGACGGACCCCAATGGCAAAGCATACAAACTTGCTCAAATTCTGTAACTCCACACTGGTGGACTACAAGTAAAAATGACCGTTGAAGTTGCTCTTAGTAGTTGTACAAAATATTTGAAGGTGAGTGTAATTCTTCCAAAATACATTTAGAGAAAATCTAGTTTTGTAGACAAAAATGGAATTTGGCTGGTGAACTCCTTAATTCAGTTAGCCCAACAAAGTCTGATTTTAGAAGTTTGCATGAAGCAAAGTCTCTAACACCTTTTTTATTCTACAACATAAAAGTCATATGATTTATGGTAATTATATGTTAAGAAGTATTTTGTACTGTCCACCAATATAAATTGCATTTTATTTTATCATACGTGCATTTGAGAAACGTCTCCCAAACAAAAATCACATTGAAGCAAACTGATTTTGTTTTTGAGGGAACATTGAAGCAAACTGATATTGATCAAACTTAATTTTGCAAAATGAATTTCAATTGAACATAATTTGCAAACTTCCATCCAAATCCAAATATACATGGTGGTGATGGGGCGTCTCCAAACACATTCATAAAACCCCTAATCACAAACTATGACGCATGGACACTAGACACAACACTAACACATCGACGTCCATAATAATTTGAGAAAATGACATAATTCAATGTAATCATGTGTCAGTGTTATGTTGCTATTTGGCACCGACGCATGTTCAACACCAAGACACGCCTAAACTGAGAAGTGTTTGTGCTTCAAAGACCACAAATCCACAATCCACATATATTTTCTCAAAAATAAAATAAAATAATAATAATAATAAAAAGTAGCTGTTTTCTTCAATGTCACTTGAACCATAACCCTTTTTGGCATGAGAAACACACACTGACACTCTTCTATATAAATATGTTACATACAATAGCTTACATGTTTTTTCTGTGGTGAAGGAGACATAAATTCACCCTGTTTTCATTATAACACAATATAAGCATCAAAGAATTTAAAAGGGGCAAAATTGTGAACAAAAATTAACCGGCATAGCCTACAAAAATACTCAAAAATGTTAATTATGTACGTAATGGGGACAAAATAGTCAAGAAAGATTGTTTTTTCTGCAGCTTTCCCTTCAATTGTCTGATCTTTGCTTCCACTCTAGCAGTGAACCCAATCTTGGTTTCTTGTCTGGCTTTAGAACTCTCCCTCACCCACATGGATTGATCCTCAATATCTTTCTTGTAGTGCTTGATTTCTTGGATAATGTGGTGATCCATGGGACTAAAACATCTTTGAAATGATATGTGGATAAGATAAGGAAGAATGCATGCAACTGTAACTAATAATGTTGTTGCCCAATAAATAGGCGCAGGTCCGAGAGCCTCAATCAGTAAATGGTAGGCACTGTGAGAAAGGTTGGGAGAAAGTGCGCCATACATCATGAGAAAGAGGTACCAAGTAACTATGCTACCCCATATAAACAGATGTTGAATCCATGTAAAATGGCTCATTGTCAGTGAAATTTGACAGTTGACTGCCCAGATTATGCAAGTGAACATTGTGGTTCCAAGAGCAGCCAAGTCAGATGTCTGGCCATCAACACGGAATGCTTGCTTGTAGAATATGGTGACGGTGGCGAAGAAGATGATGAGGGAGGAATATAGACCATTGGCCATCCATCCTAATATTCTATACCAATCAAAGAACAGATTTTTGGGTCCTTGTTGGTAAAGTGCTGGAAACTGCAAAACACAACAACTTATTAATATGTTGGATTTTTCGCACGGGGATGAAATACGTTGAAGACATTGCAAGAGAACAAACCTGTAAACAAACTTCCGACGAAACATCTTGTTCAAATACGCCAAGTGAAATGACGGGTAATGATGTCAAACAAACGTTGAACAATATCATATACCAGTCATCATAAACCGATTGGCCGGAGAAGCCTGTATAGGCCTCAAAGTAAAAGATGGTGAGGCCAAATGCTATATTCTTGTAAAAGAAATAACAAATCTGCAAGGCAGAAGATATCAGTTAAGAAGAGGAATGAAGGAATCGATTCATAATAAAACAGATACAACATGCTAGAAATATTAAGTGCTTCTCTATCCATGCAAAGGATACACAACACACAAGGCATTGAATGCAAGTCATCCAGTTTGTGAGAATGACGATCAAGACAATTATTAATCAATTACCATCTGTGCAATTCTCTTGTAACACCAGTGTCCATGGACTACCAGAAGCCGCTCCAAAAATCGAAATTGGGCAATCGAGAAGTCGCTAGCCATAACTGCCTGAAAGGAAATTGCATGCTTGAGACCACAACTTAAAAGGACAATTAAGGAATACATCACAATTACGTAACGTCAGAAAATTTGCACATCATTTTCCACACTACAATAAAATTTAGCAATTCAATCTGATCAAAATTCAGATATAACTATTTTCAGACTATAATGACCAAAAGAATTAAGAAAATACCAAAATGCTAATTTTCTAAATAAGTTTCATTTTAAGCAAGTTAGATTTTTTCCCTCGTTTTATAGAATAAATCAGTCTGCATGTTATTGATAATGCAAAGAGGAAGTTCACTTTCCTCTTGCATCAGTTCAGAAGCTCTAATCACAAGACAACTATGAGAAAAGGCTTGACAAGACGTCCATCTTGTGCACAGTCCAGCTTGAAAGAGAGTCCAAACATGAAAAAAGATACATGACAGGTTTTCTTTCTCTAATCACGGTGTTATTTTTTAAAATAATAAGACCATATAAGACTAAAATTTTATTTTGTATCTGAAAAATAACATGTATGGCGTTCCAACTTGCAAAATTAAAGGCTAGAATCAACTTGTCATAAGCAGTGATATTTGTGAGACAGTTTTTCTTTAAGAGACAGTCATGTATGCCACTGACCTGCATACCTTCGACCCCGCTGATTCCAACACCAATATCTGCTTCTTGTATCATGCCAACATCATTTGCACCATCACCTATTGCAAGAGTGGTCTTCCCAGTTCCTTGTTTTACCAACCTTACGACCTGACCCAGAAGAATAAGAAATCAGGACATTGTAAAATGCATATAACTTTATATCTCAGAGTTGACATAGAGATAGAGTTAGATAAATGCAATCTATGTAAGTGTGGCAATGAGTGACATACAAGCTGATTTTAAATGGACCTAAGTTTTCCTATTTAACTATGGTGGATCCATGTGAGCAATCATGCATACATATAACTCCGATAATCAACTACTCTTATACAGTATATGAGAGTCCACAAAATCACAACAGAAAACGGAAAAAAAATCTCCTACCAGTGCCTTTTGCTTGGGAGACACGCGACAGCAGATGACAGATGCACAATCAACTGCCAGTCCCAAAAATTGGTGCTTCACGTCATCTTCTAAAGCATATGTCAGAGTTTTCCCATCAATAATTAATGCAAATGCTGCATACGGATCCTTCTCCAGCTTTATCATTTGTGTAGCATTGGTAATTTGATTTAATATGTTGTCCTTAATGGCCTGTGGAGTTAAGCAAAAGAACTAGGCCCAACATCAGATAAAACACGAGCCCGTAAAGTAAACTCTGATATGCTTTCTCAATGAAAAAGAGTACCTGTTTGGTATCATTGGATGCTGAGTCTGAATTTGTAGTTATACAGATCTGCTTCATGCCCTGTCGAAGCAAACTACAGGAAAAGCTGCACCACAGAAAATACAATTTCATTTCATCATACTTTGTTGCGGAAGCACTTTTCTGTAAGTTCAACCTTATATGTTTAGAACATAAATGAAATAGTATACGAGGCTAGATAGTTTGTGGTTGACAGACCCAATGTTGATTGCAGTTTCCATCTTATCCCCCGTCAATACCCAAATCTTGAGACCAGCTTGAGCAAGTTTATCAATGCACTCGGGAACCTGAGGAGAATTAAGCGTTGAATTTGGTTGAAGATTTGAAGTAGGAAAAACAACAACGACAGCAATATGTGCGTGTGTGTGTTAGAAAGAATAACAAATCCTAACCCCTTTCTGCAGTTTGTCTTCTATAGCAGTAGCCCCAACAAGAATCAACTCTTTTTCCATAATATCTGAGACCCGCTCAAGCATTGCCTCTCTGTCAGCCCCAACGGCTGCTTTGGCTTTCTGAAACTCATCGTTCCAATCTGAGTACTCTTTTTCTTCAAGCCTTCTATAGGACAGAGCTAGTGTTCTTAAACCTGTTTCTCCATAATCATTTAAATGCTTGGTAGTAGCCTCCAAATACGCTTTTCCATTCTTGGACAAACGATCAAATATGATACTGAAAAACCAAGCAAGAAAAGAATGGATGTCAAATTCTAAGAGAGATATTGAAAGCCTCTTTATGAGAGTAATACATGTGTGTTTTTGCAAGCTTCTTCTATGGAAGCAGGGGATTTTTGTGATTATGTTGTAAATTTGCTGTACGTTGTGCAACTCAAATTTAACTTCAATTTCATTTATTCTAATGTATTATTTGAGAAGGTCCTATTGACGATCGACGTTATACGCTCAGCAGTAAAAAATGAGTACCATAGGCAAGAACAATAGAATTTGTAAGCTAACCTGTCTGCCCCTTTGCACAGAAGAAAAATTTGGCCCTCCTCATCACGGACAATCACTGACATACGCTTTCTTTTACTTGTGAAATCTAGTAGATTCAAGAGTTTGTACTCCCTGAATGATTCATGCAAAAGTATATATACAGAAATATAAATAGACATGAAGAAATCTAGTAGATTCAAGAGTTTGTACTCCCTGAATGATTCATGCAAAAGTATATATACAGAAATATAAATAGACATGAATAAAGACAAAACATATCTTGTAATGCCTGCCTGGGGTTGGGAGTGCAAACAAAGCAAAAGAAATAGATGAGCATAAGAGTTTTCATAAACTCATACCTTTCAACCACTTGCCCTGAAGCAGATATTCTTTCACGTGTGAAAATACTTGACTGGGTCCTCCTACAAAACTCAAAGCCAAATTCTCTTGCAGCTACGAGAAAAGCCCCTTCGTCTGGAGACTCAGCTTCATATGTAAAACCACCCGTCTCCTCATTCAGCTCAGGAATGGCAGTATGGCAAACTGCTAGTATTCGGAAAAATAATAAAATGTCATCGACATTGGGCTCTTGCAACCAATTACAATTCATGAGACGGTCGTCTTCAAAACCAAATCCCTTTATGGCATGCTTTTGATCCTCATCACCTTTGGAAGTAACAACAGTCTCTAGTTCAATTTCATCAACTTTATCAATGTTTTCCCATGAAACCTGAGCTTTCCTATGACGTAGGGGGAAATTGGAGAGATCTGAATCCTCGTCCTCGAGATCAGAAGCTATCTGCTTTGCAGCGGCAAGTTCAACTTCACTTGAAGACGCACCATATTGAGTACCCGCAATAGAGCACTTCAAAAAGTCCATCTGATTGCATGTTAAAGTTCCAGTTTTATCAGAGAGGATTGTATCCACCTGACCCAACTCTTCATTCAAATTTGAAGTCCGTGCGTCAGCTGGAGTTCCGGTTTCTTCATCATACATTTGAATGTCTTGGTTAATGAAGGTTGCCTGTAAAACCTTCACAACCTCGATGGAAACATAGAGTGAGATGGGTATCAAATATCCATAGAGAATGAGAGCAGTAATCAAATGACTCATCCCAGCCACTCCAAGTAACTTGGGATCATACTGGCGTTCAATTTTGTCAGGGCGTATGTACCACCACTTCGGGACTCTGTACTTGGTCATGACAATAAATGCTATGGCACTAATGACAGATATAAATATAAGGACAGTGAAGAGAGTGTATATGATATAATCCATCTTCTTTTCTATTGTGCTCCTTTTTGAAGGGGATCTTGTAGAATTCTGCATGACTTTGCTGTCGTGACCAGTGAAAATGACCACTCCATAGATGTATTCGGTGTTCCTGAGCTTAGAATCTCGGAGGAGAATTTGACTGGGATCAAGAGGATAAACCTGGCGCTCGTACTCAAAGTTTCCAACAAAAGTGTAAAGACTGGGGTTCGGGTCTTCACATCTTATTGTTCCAGTGAAATCCTTAAAAGCTAAATCACTATCTAGGGCCAAGGTAGACTCCAAAGATCTTTTTACCTTCAAGTTGGTCTCACCATCTAAATTCATCGTCTCCACATAGCATATCCCATCTTCATAACTTGACGATAAGAGAAGCAAATCAGCTGGAAAAAACTTGTCCTTTTCTACTTTTACTACATCCCCAACCATAATATTCTGCCACGACCTGTGACCAAAAACACCATCACCTTTATGGTGACTAGCTTTTCGACGATTAACTTTAACATCCTGAACGAACCTGCGGGAATCTTCCAATGCTTCCTTCGCCATACTAAGCCCAACAACAAATGCTAAAGGAGCAATCATACTCAATGCACTAAAAGGTGACATTGGAGTATACGAGAGACACGCAGCCAAAAGAAAGTATATATTAGCAACCCTACGAAACTGTTCAAAAATTGCTTTGGGCAAAAATGTAAGCACATTGTATTTGGTTGTGGAAATATCATTCTTGCAATAATAGAAAGGTCTCTTCTCATGGATCTGAGGCTGGTTGCAGTGCACGGTTCGCGAGTACCCTGGACCTTGAAGTGGATGAGCCCCCTCCTCAGTAGTAGCAGAGGCTCGAAGACAACCAAATGTGTAAAGATTGCTCCTTCGGAGCCTCGCCCTGATCCTTCCCTTTGTCATTTAGCTGCAATTCAGCTCAAAGTAGAGTTCTATTCAACCAACACATACCCACCAAGAACAAAAACCAAAAAACAGCTAGTGGAAGGGAGCACCATCAAACTGCCCCTTGTCCCCGATTTGTTCTTCTAAAACCTAACAACGCATGCAAATAAACAAAATGATCAGTTTCATCCTATGAAGCACTAACACATACACGGACACCAAATATGACGTTGCACCAACACTGCTGGTAATTTAAGAAAACGACATAATTGAATGTAATTGCGTGTGTCAGTGTCAGACATATCTCAAACACCAGACATGCCTTTGATCGGAAGTGTCAGCGCTAGGTTTCATCACATTAACACTGCCATAAGATTTTATGCATAATACTAAATCTGCACAATATACCAACTTTTCATATAATTTAAACCCAGTAAATTCAATCCATCATTGAATACTGAATAAAAAAAAAGGAGGGGTACCCACCCCTATTCAAACCAACATTTAAATTTCAAATTCCTAAAACACCCTAACATCATAAAATTTCAAAAATAAAATAAAAAAATAACCTTAAACATAAAACAAGAATAAAAATCATAATCATAATCAAATTCAAATCTAGAAGCTAAATATATAATGCAAATTCACAATGCATCAAACACAATAATTTGTAAAAATTCAAAACAGCTCAAATAATTAAGAAACAAACATATATCCCTTAAAAAAAAAAAAATTATTATCCAGCTAAAATTGTGAAAAGAAAAAAAAAATTGACAATGCAATGCACCAAATTGAAAACAAAAAAAAAAAAAAAACGTAACAAAACAGAAAGAAGAAAGGAAAACGAACCAAACGGGAGGGACAATGTTGAAGTTGAGGAATGAATGTAGCAATGTTGATAGAGAAGAGTGTAACGTTGCAGATCAAGGAAGAAGAAGAAGAAAACAAAATGCAGAGAGAGAGAGAGAGAGAGAGAAAGAGAGAGAAAATTAGTTAAATTAATTAATGTTGAAAACGAAAATTGAAAGAAACTTTTTTCCTTTTTTTGTTGTTTTGTCTTTTGTTCTTTGAATTTTCGAAACATCGCAGTTATTTTCGGTGTTATTTAGTGTTAACTTTTTTTTTGGTGTCATTTGTTTAAGTTTTTGTAATATATGACCTGGCAAAGTGAGAATATGGAGCCCACGTTGTCCTACGTGGTGCTCTCCCACAAATCAGAAACAGGTAGGCAGCAGGGATTGTGTTGTTGTTTATGGCGGGACGTGATTGCTACCATGGTTAGTATTTCCTTTTTTTTATATCATGGTAGAAGTGTATATTTATTTTTTAATTGGATATTATCTACCATATAGAGACTAATACATCGACTATATTAAGACCACAAATTTGGTTAGTTAGAATACCAGATATCAAATTTAACATAGTTACGCTTCTAATAATTTTGTGTGAAATATATGAATTTTACGAATCTATCCTTTAAATCATGTTGTAGTATTTTGATAATCATACTTCATATATGTAAATTTATATATGATAAGAGCATCATTGGATGTAATGGTATGGTCTAAAAGGTTCGACTCAATCATCTCATGGATTATCTAACAAGAAGTCCATATCAAGATCATCAGAATGACCCAGCAATGGGGTCCAACGACAAGTACATCTAAGGTGCTCACTTCGGCAAGAAGGATGACGCATCGCATCGTAGAAATCTACTTCAACGTCATCCCATAAAACTACCTCATCTCTATGTACGGATTCTAGAAAGCATTGATGTGCTTTGTCGTTTTTAGCATTAACGAACTATCAATTAAGCAACCAACTATACCTAACATCAAAGAACATGTTCATAGTAGATATGCACCATCGCCTATCTCAAATTCAGTTTCTATAACAAACTGAACATATTCAATACAAACCCAAGAGTAAAGATAACAAAACTAAGACCGCATCACCATGAAGCAACCCTTGAAATAAAAGGTTTTCCCTCATATATGATCATAACACTTTTACTCACTTTTACATGCTAAGTGTCTTATTTTGACATTAGAGTGTCTTTTGTAGGCACTACCTCGTTTTAAGTGTTATGTAGCAATTGTGAGTTGGAAGTCTCACACTAGTTAAAAAAGTGGAAGTTGAACACTTTATAAGTGAGATAACTCATTAATCTAATGTCTTAATTAAATTTTGGATTAAAATGTCGTGTCCATCTCACTTATACGGTTGTTATGGACTCAGCGTGAATGATCCGTTGAGCTCCCCTCACAATCCAACATGGAGAATGAGCATACAAGCAGTCATAAATGATTCAACACTTGACATGAATAATACACCTCCTACTCAAAATGTGCACTTCATGAGTTCACACAAAAACAATATTTATATTTATATAATTAATATCATATTATATGACTTAAAATATGATAAACCAAAATTGTAAACATCACTCATTTTAGTTTTATAAATTT
>Ga0315913_1010258_pt1 | contig 10843 bp, 10 predicted proteins | sample MpolsnodulesMG_FD_207736 | JGI IMG/M metagenome (GOLD analysis project Ga0315913, IMG submission 207736) | Medicago polymorpha root nodule microbial communities from Los Angeles, California, United States - small nodules | ecosystem: Host-associated > Plants > Roots > Nodule | place: USA... | reverse complement strand
TATAAAGTCATGGTTTAGGGTTTGTTTGTGAAGGATTCGTTATTACGATGAACCAATAATCCCAAGGTGCTTTTTATTATTATTGTTTTAAACCTTTAAAAACCCAATCCTTACAATCAAACTCTCTTCTAATCATCTCTTAAAAGTTAATCAAATTGAACAACTCCCTGTTGGAACAATACTCTCTTTTTACTACTTCGGTAAAACCGTACACTTGCGGTTTTTCTCATCAGCATCGCATGTAATAAAATGCATCAACACGACCGAGACGAAACGCCTGGGCAATCCTTCCCAACGTAGCATGAAATAAAAATGCGTAAAATACGAAACATGACATGAAATAAAATGTGCGAACACAAAGGGAAAGGAAAAGCTCGGACGGAACTAAAACAACAACAAGGAAAGGAAAAGGTTTTTAAGCTTCCTTTCATTCAAACATTCAAATCAATTATAAGAGGGGCCACCACAACGAAATCTTTATAAAGGAGAAATGCGAAACAAGTTTCCTCCCCTAAACAATTGCTAAGGGACCGCCGGGGGCACGAGCTACGCCCAATTGCTACTATTGAAGACAAACTGGGCCAAACTTTGACGGCGGGCCCACACCTCAGAGAAGACTCAAGTCCGTGCTAAGGAGAGAATGGTGAGGAGGGAGCCTAATGCCATCAAATTCAAGGATCCACAATCCTAGGCAAGGACCTTGCCAAATATTCGTCCTTAAAGACACGATCGAAGCTCCTCTCGGCGACTCTTGGACCGACCCGGGTAACAGGGCGAAACGAGTCGAGCCTCCGTCTTAAAGGGTTGAAACAAGGCGATATCTTCGTCTTAGCTGCAACATCTACGATTACAACCGAAACTCCTCGAAAGGAGACAAAAGTTACACACCGAACCATCTGTTCCAAACCGGAAAGGAAAAGACTTCCAAACAACTCAACCTCTTCTTCATCTCCATAAATCACCTTGAAAAACACATGATATTTTCCTATATGACCCACACAAAAGAAGATCATTGCTCTCTCTCAGATTCAAAACACTAAATGAAGAGGAACACTTAAATACGAAGAGTAAAATTGGTATGTACGAGAAAGATGAGGAATGTTTCTATGGCAACAAAACCAAAGATAAATGAGGAGCTGCGGAGTAAAACAATGAAACTTCTCCCTAAATAGCCTCAAAATCATCCACATCAACGGACCAGATCAGGCGAAAGCAAAAAGCCACGATCTGAACGATTGACAGTGTTCTTGGGAAAATGTAACACAGTCAAAACCACAAGCGCGTGTAACATTTTTCCAGGAATGCGTCGATACACGAAACAAACACGTGGAAAGCAAACTGAACAACCATCAAATCGCCAACGTTCCGCCCAAAGCATTAAATGCTAACTACCCCCACTAAGTCATAATGGGGCGCCGCCTACTCGTGGACGGAATCGAAATTTCATAACGAAACACATCAAAGGTTGTCCAACTTAGGACATCAACTAACACCATTTCTTTGCGGGCGGGCGGGCTTATGTTCCTAACATAACACATCGAGGGCCGCCGAACTAAGCCGTTGACGAGCGCCTTCGACGAAACACCTCCTTCTGCTGCTAAAGCCATTGAGCTATAAAGGCATCAACGGCTTGGAGGGCAACTGTTCTAGATTGGTCACATGACCACGTACACGGATACACGTGTACAATAATACGTCGCCTTAAGGCTACGCACTCAAGGGAGAATGCCAACTTGCCTGCACCGTGCCACACAGGAGCACCCTTTGGATCACGCTACACGTGTCCTTCTCCGTCGCTAATCACACGCCACATAACCCGGAGACGGTTATGCCACGATCGCGCCTATATAAGGGTGAACTTGCTTCACCCTCAAGGTACACATCACTTTTCACAACACCTTTTTACGCTCTCTCTTTCTTTCCATGACTGACTTGAGCATTGAAGTGGAAACGTGCCTGCGGGCACTTTTCGTTCTACCGCAGAGATTCATCGCCGCAACACCAGAAGCTGTTACCGATTCACCGGAGCATTCTCTGCCACCGTTGCGACTCAACCATTCTCACAGGACATATCAGGCTTAATTTTGTGATAGGAATGAAATAAATGTAATTGAAGAGTAAATGTGTTCATTGGGTCATGAATCAATGAGCCAATGGTTGGTTTGAACATTCAAATAGCAAGAGATAACAATGTTTATACCTGAAGTAGAAGTAATGGAAGAAGTAATGTGGTTTGTTCTAGCAGGATTATGGGTAGATGCTGAAGGAACCAAAGATGATTACTAAAGCAAGGAAACAAGATGAACATATTGCTCTTGAGTCAAACTAGTTTGAGAAATAGAGGAAGAAACTTCACCAGTAGATTGAGAATCAGTGATATTCTAAGAAGCAACAACATTTGAAGAAGTATTGGACTTATTTGCATTAGGGTAACCATGCTTTTGGTAACAGAAATCCACAATATGGTTGTTTTTATGGCATAAAGTACAATATCTTGAAGCGTTCTTAGATTGGGAAGAACCAGAAGATGGTTACTACACCGAAAAGGCTTTCTTTCTTCAGAAGCATTAACAAGAATGCTAGAATCTTCAATAGGAACAAAATTAGATGTAGGTGCAGCATTGTTGCTTTCCTCTTGAATAATAAACCTTATTGATAGAAGGAAGTGGTTCCATAAGAAGAACTTGAGTCTTCACAACTGAGAAATTCTCATTCAATCCAGTAAGAAATTGGATCACTTGATTCTCCATGCGAGAATTTCTAGCAGCATGCATAGATTCACAATGACATGGATGAGGACATGTGCATACAAGCATAGGAAGATGTGAATTAAGCTCCATCTCTTTGAAATAATCAAGCACATATTTTGTACCTTGTTTAAGATTGTTGATAGCAGAACAAAGATTAGCAATGCGAACTCTATCAATTTTTGAAAAACGTTCTTGCAACTCAATCCAAACATCAATGGCATATTCATGAAAAACAATAGTTTGCGCAATTTGAGGAGAAACCGAATTCAAAATCCAGGAATGAATAAGGTGATTGCAACGCTCCCATGCACTTCAATTCAAATCATCAGTATAAGGAATAGGAACAGGTCCATCCACAAAAGCAAGTTTATTCTTCGCACAGAGAGCATGCTTCATTGAACGACTCCATGCAAGGTAGTTAGAACTGGTAAGAAGAGGTGTAACCGTCACTGAGTTTGGTCCTTCACTAGGATGAAAATAGAAAACTGAATCAGTATTAGCTTGATGAACAATCATCGGAGCTTGACGAGGAGACATGATGCGGAAGAATCAAGACAAAACTGGAAAAACGATGAAAACAAAGAACAAAGTATGCGAAGAAGATGAATATCAACAATTCACAAAACTTTTGAATGAAGAAAAAGAAGTATCTCAATGCAGAATTGAGAGCAAAGGAAGAAGAATTAAGGAAGAATCACGAAGATTCGTGTGAAAAACGAAGATAAACAAAAGCTGGAAAAAGCTTGAAGAACTAGCATTAATGACAGAAGCTAAAAATGGATCGTAACTAACTCTCTCAAGAGGAGAGAGAAAACTGATACCATATTAAGAAACTAAGAAAATGTGAAATGATTCATTAACTTGAACAAAGATTACATCAAGGTATTTATACACTTTGCTTATTGTACTATCTAGAAGGAATGCACTATCCTTTAACAAGCTAAATGTATTACTCTATTCTAATAACTTGTACTGGAAGTTTCCTTATCTTCATGCTTTGCTTTACATGAATTATCATTGTGCAATAACATCAATCTAGATTGTGATTTCAATTTTCAACATCCTTTAAATCATGTAAAGATCCAAAGATATGGCTGACATTGAAACACCACTAAATATTGCCACAATATATATTAATATCTTCTCATTTTCCTTAGTCCATATATCGATTTTTTTTCCCTTCCGTATGAACCACCTGACCCGTGTGAAGAATCCAGTATATATATCTGCAGCAAGTACTCTTTCGTGCAAGTTTCCATGAGCAATTAATGCATTATGTATATACGGTAAAACATCACTATATAAAGTCTTGCATGTCCTTAAAAAAGAAAAAGTCTTGTATGTCCTTAAAAAAAATAAAAAATCTCGTATGTTCTTGTCCTCAGGCCCCTGCTCTTTAAGCAGACAACATAAAGTGTCTTTATATACTAAACCAGAAATCTAATAACAATCTTTATAATTCAATCTCCAAAAAAAATAAAAAATCTTTATAATTCAATCTAATAAGACAGGTAGCTATATAGGGGCCGGAGTGGACAGACACTTATATCATTCACTCATAATTTACCAATGATCCCATTGTCATTTTATCATATAGCGGGAACACTTACAAACTGCACCAAGAACCACAAAACCCCGTACCGACAAACTAAGATTTTTCTTATCAATTTTTACATCTTCTTTTAAATTTAAAGTAAAGTTAACTTGCCTGTAAATTAATATAAATTTGTGGGACACATGATAACATGAATTTTCTTCTTCTAATCAAATTTTCTCTATACACAAGACCACTTGAACTAGTTAATTGTTGGAAATCTCAACATTTTTTCGATATAATATATAGGTATGCAATTTTATGAAACTATAATTAAGCTGAGTGTATATCCAAGGGTATTCCACAGGAGGAGATTGTCTTCAGTTTTTTTCTTCACATGTGTGATCTTGGCCATCCATTAACAAAGTGAGAGAATGTGTCTTTAATGTTAAGAAAAGAGAGAGTGTAATTAAGGGTTTGGATGCATGCACCGCAGAAAACTGTAGAGTATTCCACCGGAGAGGATCCTCTCCCATATCCAAGTAGCTTGTTAAGTTTAAACCATCTCGATCTCGTAGCATTGATTGGCGTTGTGGTGGATTTTAAAGTTATACATATGTGTGTTGTTAGGTTTTCACATTAAGACTTTTTTTGCATAGCTGATTCAACACATTGAACACAAATATATTAGAAAAGAAATAACAAGATTAAGAAATATCAAAGAAAATTTAAGATTAAAATAATCAAATCCTTTTATAAGTTTTTTGCTAATAAAGAAAATAGAAATGTAACGTCTTATGTTTTCCATAAGTTTTCTCCACCTAGATATAACTCTATCTTCGAACACTAAATGTGAACACTTTTCGAAATCAAAATTCAAACGTTAGTTTTTCACGTTGTTATAATTCAAATGTTAGAATTCGAATGTACTAGCTAGAGCTTGGTGCATTCACCTAAACTTTCAACTTTTGTGTTTTATATCGACCATGAATATGATTCAAATTAATAAAAAATATTGTGCAACGAAAGAATTTCAATCATAACTAGTTACAAACCCGTACGAAATAACGTATTTTGTAAAAAAGAAAAAATGAGCAAATTAATGAATATTGCACAAACTCGGATATTCTAAATAAATCACTTTTACTGTATTTTTAAAAAACTTTGTTATAAAGGAGAAATGAGCAAATTAAGGGAAATAACTGCATCTTTCTAAGAAATTGATGCCGTTCATAAATGTGAAAATCAAGCAAGCATATTGCACAAATCTCAGCTATATGTACATTTCTAAAACATTTACCAAAGCATTAGAAAGATTTGCTGTAGGAAAAGAGCATGTTCTATTTTCTTCAAGAGATTAGAAAAACAACATTATAATTAACATGATACTAATTGAAACCAATGAAGGAACCAACAATGTGCAGATTAACGTTACATAATAGTTAGGTTTATAAAAGAGACGGCAAGTGTCATAGACTAACCAAAAGGGGATTTTTGCTAATATTTACATCAGACAAAATGAAAAGAACAAATGACATCCCAAAGTCAAGATAGTTTACGATTACAGTCCAAAGCGATACGCCAAAATAATAGAAGTTCAAATGGTTCAAAATCAAAGATCTACTTTGGAACAACTCGAACGTACAAGTTCTTCGGTGACTTTTTCGAGATCAAAGATGAGCTTATCACCTTCCATCACACGTTCTCTGCAGAAATTGAACCACTGCCCACCCAAGTATTTTTCATAGCTTGCTCTTTCGGCGGTAATGTGGCGACACTTATACTTTCTCTGTGTTTGGTCATCAATGAGAGTGATTGTTTTGCGCTTTTCTTTCAGAATTATTCTTGACACCTCGTTTGAGAAATGCTAAACAGGGAAATAATTGCAATATTAGTACAATGCATATTAACATGGATAAGATGTATGCGAATATAGTTACATATAATTTATAAAATGAAGGTAGCATAACTAATTTTAAGCTAAAGAAAATGTACCATGACTTCTAATTTATCTTCCTATAAAGTCTAGATAAATGCATGCATGTGGATTATATGTACCCCGTTGGCCAATTAACATTGTTGAAACAAATGGAAATTAAACATCACTCCCGCATGTGCTTCTATAGCTAGCACCATTTGATATTGATGTCTTCGAACATTTGGTGCAACTCTCATAATATCATCCAAACTGATTAGGATTGAATTTAGTTGTTTTCCAAATAGTGATGCAGTATGAATCCTAACACAAATTATGCACATGAAATAAAGAATAATGCAATATGTATTTTTAATTTGTGCATAAAAAAACTCAAAGCATGTTTATGGATAAAAAAAGCAGACCTTGACTAAGTTTATAAATTCAGCAATTGGCCTATCTTGAGACAAATTGGAAAAATCGTTGTACGGAGTACGTTGAGAAGAAGCCAAACTCTGACTTAAGTTTTGACTGAAGCTTTGACTATGAGCCTGAGAAGTGTTAAGGTCACGACAACAATTCAAGAAACATGGTCAAAAAACAATCAAATCAGATTGTGAAATAATAAGTTACTCTAACACTGTATTGTGAAATCATAATGCAAACTTACTAAGTCTTAAACTTCTCAACAACCGGATGATGTAGGTTGATGAGAAGCCTCGAACCTGACCAATTGTTACATATATTTGGGTTGCCATTGACTACAAAATGGAAGCAAAGAATCAAGGTAAATAGATGGTAAATGATAAAGTTACGAAGTATTTTTCCCATAGTGTTACATCAACCATATTCCCACTGCATAAGGAAATATATCTTTCAGGCCATTATCAAACTTATACAAAATCCTATCATCTAATGCTGACAAATTAGAAAATAATATCTTTTATCTTTCAACACAATGTTCATACACGTATTCTTTCCAGTCCCAATTGTCGTTGTCTTGACAATCTCATGAAGAATCCCGATGATTTCTTAAAAAAAAATTACATCTATAAGAAAATTATAATCGAAGAAAACACAGAAATAAATTAAAGCACATAACTATACCATATAAAACGTCAGTTTTGAATTTCCTTAAATGACTTAAAGCGAAATTCATGAATAAGAACGTTAGTTAACTTGTCATACTTCTGCACCTTTGTACCAGAACCAAAAACAACCTTAAAGGGATTAAATGCAATGTCATTATCAAACACATGACAATTATACAAAGTATAAATCTTGTTTTCCTTGATCAAATCCTTCCAATGCTCCAATTCTCTATATTGAGTTATTACATGAACTCGATCACCCAAAATCCTTGAAAGAAACCAAAAAATATAAATAAATCAAAATGTACACTAATAAGTAACATTGATAAATCATAAAGGAAATTACAACAATCTTAACTAACTCATCTAACCTTTGCATCACAAATAATGAGCTTCATATGTTGATTCTCATTAATACCAGTCACAATCCAAGAATCCAGCACTCCAAATCCGATTTTCCAAATGTCCAAATCACTTTTGAGATCCTTAATGTGGTCATAATCCCTTGACATTGAAAGTCCTATATAGAAATACAATAATACATCATTTAATTTTATTCCCTTTGTTCATTCTGATATTGAAAGAAGCTAACATATTTCTATGTGATCAATTTTTGTATCATCAAATCAATCTGATCTTAAATGCACAAATTTCTGTATCATCAACTTTCTGGACCTCAATGATACGACCAAAACAAAATTACACCAATCAACTTTCGTACGATTCAATGATATAGGAAAGAATAAACCAAATATGGAAACTGTTACAACTTTAGGATTACTCACAAAAACTAAAATAACTCACATGCATCAATTTTTTTTTCAACTACAGTACCATAAGCTAAAATAACAATTGTGTCAAAACCTTACCATGAGCTAAAATTCAATCATCATGACCTCTACTATACTCTACATAACAAAGGAAGATTTTTCTACAGCCATGCAAGATAACAATTTTTGGTACATAATCCACTAACATTGAAGAAAAAAAATCAAAAAATAAAACCCTTAAAATGCATAATCGTGAAAAAAGGAAGAAAACCACCTATGATGAAGCAAAAGCTAAAACAGTGTCGAAAAATAACCCCTCAAGCCATAAAAATCATTCAACTCAAGTCATGCATGGTCTCAGAACCATGAAAAAAGGAAGAAAATGACTTCTTATGAAGAAGAAAGTGAAACAGTGTTCCCAGCTGAACTTAGATACCGTTTGACCAAGGTTTTTTATGGTCTAAAAGTTACTTCAAAACAAAGTTAAAATAAAGGCCTTTAAGAAGGAAGATAAAGTTGTTTGGTTTCTTTGTTTTTTTAGTTTTAAAGCTATTTTTAAGTTAAATGTTGTTTGGCAAAATATTGTACAAACTTTGAGTTTATTTTTTTTTTATGGTGTCTGGTGTTCGAACCCCGAACTTGGCATAAATTTATGCATTGTTCCTCACGAAAACAAAACTTTGAATTTATTATGAATTAACATAATAAATAAAAAAAAGTTTAAAATATTTTCTGAAGGCTAAAAATGTTAAAAAATAGAAGATATTTTTTTTTACAAATACTATATTTACTCAATAACGTTTATTTTGTGTAACATGAATACAAATTTGTATCAACATATAAATGACTTGTTAAATATTTGAATAGGAGAAACAATTTAAGGAGCCTGAAATAATTACATAAATAATATCAAAATAGTTGGTTTTTTCTATTTCAATTATACTATTTAACAAAAAATATTATACACATTAGCGTAACAAAAAAACAGACACACATAAAGTATTACTCTAAACGCTAATGTGTGTGTGTATATATTAGCGAGGTTGAAGAAAGAAAATTAAAATATTTGGTATCATTAAATGACAGCGTGAATAAAAATATATGTGAGGTTGTGATGATTAAACGATATTGAAATTAAATATATAAGTGATAAAAAGATAATAAAATTCCTTCGAAATAAAGGTAATAAAATTAAATGGAACCTCCTTAAAAAAAAAATTAAATGGAACAATTCAAAAAAAATTAAATGGAAGAAAAAACATATTGAAATATAATATTAAAAAATAAAAGAAAAGGTTCCCAATGTGAATTGTCGAGTAGCATTCAACAACTTTTGGCCAAAACTCGTTCCATTCAATTTTATGCATGAAAAAAGTACCTTTTTTAGTAAGTACTTAATTGATATTGTATTTGGCCTAACTTCTCCTTAAAAATGTAGAGAAGTTGAAAAAAAACCGGGTCAAACGGTATCTTAATCTCCCACAACGGCAGTGTAGAAGCAACTGAATTTGGGAGAAAATATTAGAAAATAGTTAAAAATAAAAAAATTGGAAAATATTTAAAAGTTTAAAAAAATATAAAAATTGAAAAATAGTTAAAAAAAATGGTGAGGTAGCACTCAACCAAGCAACACTTCATATCTTATTATGGATGGGATAAATAACAAAATGGATAAAAAAAAGACAATAATATAGAGATTCATTGAGATTCTAAAATTGGATGGAACGATACTGAATTTAGGGCGAGCCAATAGGATGAACTGAAAAAGTTCTATATCATTACCTATGTATGATGTAGACCAACATCAATTAGATATACGACTACGAAAAAGTAGGATCAAAGAAAATCAAAAGAAATGGACCAAATTTTTTTTATAATGTATCTCAGATAATTTTTGACTATTCACCTCTGAACTTCCCTAGATTAAACTTTTTGGCCTTTCAACCAAGTAATTTTACCATTTGAATATTGTTGAAATATTAATATTCTTTTTAGAGCGAAGAAAAAATTGAAACAAAATGGAATCATTGATTTTCAGACTAACTTTCTTTACCTAGAATATACATCTATTCATTCTTTAGCTAGAAAGAGTATATCTCCATATCCGTACGCCTAGATAAATTATGTATGATGATCAAGACCACTAAAAAAATATATGCATTAGCGTAACAAAAAAACAGTCAGATAAACATAAAATATTACTCTAAACGTTAATGTGCGTGTATATATTCGCAAGGTTGAAGAAAGGAAATAAATATATTTGGTATCATTAAATGACAACGTGAATAAAAATATTTGTAAGGTTGTGATGATTAAACGATATTGAAATTAAATATCTAAGTGATAAAAAGATAATGAAATTCCTTTGAAAAAAAGATAATAAAATTAAATGGAACCTCCTTAAAAAAATTAAATGGAACGGGTCAAAAAAATAAAATAAAATAAAGTTAAATGGAAAAATAACATATTGAAATATAATATTAAAAAATAAAGGAAAATGTTCCTAGCGTTAGTTGAAAAGAGGTGCTTGTGAAACAAATTGTCGAGAAATAGTTTTTTAAAGTAACATTCAACAACTTTTGGCCAAAGCTCATTCTATTCAATTTTATGCATTCAAAAACAGGAATTTTTTTAATAAGCACTTAATTGATATTGTGTTTGGCCTAACTTCTCCTTTAAAATGTAGAGAAGTTTAAAAAAAGTATGGTCAAACGATACCTTAATAACGACAATGTAGAAACAACTGAATTTAAGATTATTTTTATTCTTATAAAATAAATATA
>Ga0315913_1010255_pt1 | contig 10845 bp, 5 predicted proteins | sample MpolsnodulesMG_FD_207736 | JGI IMG/M metagenome (GOLD analysis project Ga0315913, IMG submission 207736) | Medicago polymorpha root nodule microbial communities from Los Angeles, California, United States - small nodules | ecosystem: Host-associated > Plants > Roots > Nodule | place: USA... | reverse complement strand
AGACAATCTGGCAGAGGCAAAACATTGATGTAAAAAAAACAAAAAAAAAAAAAGGCTAGCAGTGTATTTTTTTCTTTCTAAAATAGTTCAATTCACATTCCTGGATTCTCGTCAAATATTTGAGAGAAGAAAAACAAAAAATGCTACCTTCACAATAGCCATTGCTGCAGAAACAGGATCTCTAACTCCAAGAACAGTCCATACCAATGAGTTATCAGAACCAGCTGGTATAATTCCAATAGGTATAGATATTCCTTCCTTTTGATTGTCTCTACTAAGTAGACCATTAACAACCTACAAATAAACTTGCCCATCATCAACGGCATGTATATAATGAGTCTATGTGTGTGTGTGTTCAATATATGCGAAAAAAACACAGCCTTAAAGTATGCTTGTTTAAAAAATAATTGCGGGGAGTGAAATGCACCAGATTTGTTGGAATAATGAACGACATTGTATTTTTTGAAAAATATTCATGAGTAACGGTGAAACAGAAGAATTGTTGTGAAACGAACAATTCTTTATTTATAGTGATGTTTAGAAAATGATGATATGATATGCAATATATTGATGTTACAGATTTAGGCAAGGAATTCTTTATCTTCATTCTTGTTAATTCTAGTAGTACATGTTTTCGATTGAACAATTTCCAGAGGTTTCGAAAGGGAGATCAAGGGCAGCAAAGCAGGCTAAGATGAGGTCATGGTCTCTCACCCACAGTTTGCAAATAATATTATCCTCTTATTGAAAGAGGAAAGCGAAGTTTTGTTAATGTTCTTTCTATTCTTAGATTCTTTGAGGTAATCTCTGATTTGAAAATCAATGCGGCTAATAGTGGTTAAACTAGGATAAAGGGATTTTTTTTCTATGATTTTGGAAGTCGTCAAGTCTCCTAGCAGGCCCTCAATTAATTGGGTGCTAATCCACAGGCCAAAATATTTCAATTCAGATGATGACTCAAATATCTAATATTAAGATTTGAAACTTATTCCTATCTTTGGGGCCTTTCTTGTCTCTGTTATGTTATCTATCAACTACTCATGTATCCTTTTCATACAAAAACAACAGTATCAGCAAAGCGTTATCCCATTATCTGGAGTTCTCTATATGTATTAAAAATTACCAAGGTTATCCGTGGAACAGATACCGAATTTTCAACAAAAAAAAATTACCAAGGCTTTTACGAAGAATTTTTTTTCCAAAAAAAATCCATCTAGAGGAAGGACTTTTTGAACGATATTTCTTAAAGATAGCTCTTTAAATTGGACAATCTCTTAAATGACCAAATAACGTTCAGTGAGGTTTCATCATCTACGTTACCTGCCATATGAGGCTTTTATCCCATTAAGGATCCTGTATTTTCTTGGTAAGAAACTCAAATCTCTTATAGGCTTTCCTAACAAGACTCACCTCTCCTGAGATTTAGATAGGAGAATGGAGACTTAGGATTTTTCAGTCCAACGTGCACGTTTGTAAATTCTTCTCCAATCCAAATTCAGCCAAATTTGGAGATTGCTGTAATTTCAACAATCTCCGAGGTCACTAACTGAATCCAATTTACTCGACCAAAAAACTCCCCTGGATCATTGTTTAATGCTTAGAAATAAAAGCTATGTACTCTTCTCTTAATGGTAGGAAAAGTGCAACAGAGAAAAAAATAAAAGAAGAAACAATGATCCACTAAAAACCTAATATGAAGCCCTAAGGCAAACTTTTACAGCGATTGTCAGTAATTCAACTGCTTAAGATTATTAATTCTACTTTACTCCTCTTGAATAGCAAGCCTCATATTGCTAAAATATGGACCGTGGGAAGTCAAAGACCCAATTGGGAAGGGATACATTGTGACCACTGCTAACTAACTGCCACCTAGGCGCTTGGCAGGGCAGTGGAGGGTGCTGAAATTCTGTAATGTTATGATCTGTGTAGATATAAGAGGATAGAGATCAAGAGTATCATTGCATGGAATATCGTTGTATTTTCTTTTCAGTGTGGATAGTCATTCTGTATTTTCCAGTCAAGACAATATATGAAAGACCTAGGAGATAAAACAAGCAATAAAGAAAGAAGACGGTATTTTAAATGAACAAGCCAAGCCAGCAGTACAGGGAGTAAATCACTAAATAAATAAAATAGTGTGCCGACCTCGTTGATTATCCCATCACCGCCAACACATATGATTCCTGAAAGAGGTACAGATTTCAAGAATAAGAAAGAGATATAAATATGAGAAAAGAAAACATTTAAAAGAGTACTAACGAAAACTACACCCTCCGTTTCACAATGAGTGACACTTAATCAAAGAAAATTTGTTTCAAAATAAATGTATGTCATTTTCACTTTTCAAACTAGAATTAATAACTTTTTTCCAACTGTGCCCTCTAATATTGATATGTAGACTGCTCTCAAAGCATTATATTCCACATATATGATGGTGGGAAACACACCAATAGTTAATAAGGTTAGTATAATATAAGTGCATGTCTTCTGACAATTCTATTGTATAAAAACCTTAAATGACTTATTTTGAAATAGAGGGAGTATAACTAAACATGCATCCATACTACAGAACAGTGAATTTACCATCAGGGCAAGTGCTGATGTCTACAGTTGATGCAAGGTTTCTGGCATGACCGGCAGATGTTGTTTTAACTACCTCCAATCTAAACCCAGCAAGCTGTCGAAGTATTAAGCCACAAGTTGCTTTAGTATCTTTCCTCTTGCATAGTATATATTTATATACAGATAAAGCAATGCAAGTAGCTCTCAACTATAACGGTTGCAGTATTGAAATCAAAAACTTAAGCGACATACAGATAATCATATGAAAGAACAATATGCTGACAGAAATTGAAAATTTGACATAATATAGATATATCATATATTGCTATAATTATCAGTCTTGCAGCTTTTGACTTCCTCACCAAATTCAAAGATGGCGTCAAATATGCATAACATACCATCACAACGATGGCCATAACAAGAAGCATACACACAGCTTACATGATTGGGGATGGAGTGTAACATACCCTGAATATTGGTTCCACATCACGGTGGAAAACTTTACTGGAGCGACCTCGGCCTGAGCGTGGGTTTAAAATTACAAGCATCTTAGGCGGAGTTTTACATCTAAAGAGCAATTCAGGAGGGGTATCTGTCTGAAATAATTCCGATGACGCTTGCTTCTTGGAAGACACTAAAGGGTGAGGTAGACAGTTAATGAAACAATGTTGATCAGCAAATCCACCAACCCACTGAATTGCCTCTTCTATTGTAGAAGCCACAAAACGGAAATCCTTGCGACTCCTTCGAGGTTTTATAAAACAAGAAAGACCACATGAAGCCTTTTTCATCGGATACGAGTGCACTGTGAAATGTTTGAGACCAGCATGATAAGAAACCTGTTTTGAAGAAACACATCACGTACTAAAACCAATCAGTCATATCTTTTGTTTCCCTGTAACCTAAAAAAAGTATGTTTAGTTTATCACAATAGTACTAAACCATCCATCTAGAGGCTGTTCGGATTGACTTATTTGAGCTTATCTATTAGCATAAGTTTTGTGTGATTGTTCGAGAGAACTTTCAAAAACAGCTTACGAAATAGTCATAAACTGTTTACAGCTTATTTTCATTAGCTCTCCAGGATAGCTTATGAAAACAATTTATAGCTTAACTTCATATTATCTTTTGCTATAGAAATAGCTTATACGTTTGTGCTATAGGATGCAGATAAGCTGTCTATCCAAGTAATCTGACATAAAAGCAATGTATTAGTATTACCGAGATAACATCATCAAGGCGAAGCACATGAGATCCCCAAAGTAAAGCTTTGCTTGTTAATTTAGCATCGACAGCAGCTTGATTGGTAGTATCAAAAGAAGTTTGTTGTTGAGCATCAGTTTTGTTATTATTATTTACAGAAATCTTCCTCTTATCCAAAGCCAATTTGCCAGAGAAAACCACATAACCTAACAAATCAGATTTTTCATCACCTCCACCTGGTATATCAATCCTATGCTCAAAATTCTTTGGTGCCTGATGATCACTACTGTTGTTCTTTCCAGCCTTGAGTTTGCTGCGTTTTTCGGGGAAGACGATAGGAGAAGAATGTTCACCAGAAGTTGATAATTGAGAGCACAGTCCTAATCGTCTGAAGGATTGTTGAGGTGATGAGAGTCTGAGTGCAGCGGCTGCTGATGCCGCAGATGACTTGGTACTGCCAGTAGAATTACGGGAAAGACTCCCACTCTTGAGCATATCTCTCATAATAATAATAACATCGGATTATGAAATTGAATTGAATTGAATTGAGGTGTTTAGAACCTCAGATCGGTAATCTTGATCAAGGATTGGATCTATCTAAAGTTGGATGAAATAAATAAATATAAAAATTGAAGTGGAGGTGTGAAAAGCAAAGCAAACCAGTGATGATCGAGTTCGAGTTCGAGCGAGCGAGGATCGGACAGATAGATAGATAGATAGCTGAATGGAAAGGAAAGGCTTTGTTAATTCTCGAAAATGGAAAAGAAAAAGTTTCTCGCACTAGCAGCAGCAGCAGCAATCGCACCAAACCCACCTTGTGTTGTGTTGTGTTGTGTAAACAATGGACGCTCAAGATCGATCCATCCAACTCAACAATGGGACTCACCACTTTCCTTTTGCCATTCCATTTCTCAGTTGTGACGACATTTTCTTTTTCAATTTTCTATATTATTCTTACATTACTTAACTCATAATTAGTTGTTCAAACCCCAAATAACACACAACACCTCTACCTGCCAAAATACCAGCTCACCCTCAAACCAAAAAATCATATGAATCAAGTGATTCCATCCATCATTATACTAATAATACAATATTGGAGTCTTTTTATAAAAATCAAAAATAATCTATCACTGTGATAAATGTGATAAGTTGGTGATGTGATGGAAAAATAGATATATAGAAAAATGAAGTGTTGAATTTGTGTAAAAAAAAAAGGTGTATACATATAAATGTTTTTTTTTTATGAGTTAGGTGTGAAGTTTACCATAAATATGAGTGATCCTTGAAAATCGAAGCATGTTCAATGAGTTGCTTCTGGTATGAGATAAGTCTTGGTGTTATGCAATACATGTATCGAGTTCTTCAAGTTATAAATAACTTACAAGACTTTAAAATTAAGTATATTTGACTTCAAAACTTTGGGATGGGCATCCTCATAGGAAGTCCCCGTTAAGTCTGTTTATAAGGTTGGAGTGAGTTTGGTATTAGATGACGATGACACAAGGCCATCTTTGTTTCTTACTATCAAAACAAATTATTTATATCTTGTGTCAACTCGATCAATACTCTTTGAATCGTGTGATTTTGTGAAGCAAACGAAGTAGTGTTTGTATTTGCCAAGTATGGGTTAAATTTGATACATTTTTATTGGGCTTCTGATATTATTTTTTATTTTTTGTTTCTTCACCTCGTTGAATAGTTGGAACTTTATTGTCTTTCCTTAAAGAATTTCAGTAGATTGTTTCTTGTTGGCGATGTTAGGGTTTAGCCCTATTAATTAATTGAAAAATGTTTATTCCTTAAAAGAAATGTCAAACCTTTATTGATCAATGACCAAGTCAAAATTAACATGGTCAAAAGAAATATCTTTCTATAAGAACAAAGTTAAAAATTTACTGGCCAAGTATGTACTCATAGAAGAAAATTTTGTTATATTAATCTACTTAGAAAAAAGGTAAAATCTTTTTTGATAAAAGAATCAACCACAGTTCATTGAATTACAAGATGTGTATTACAAATCTTCGTCTAATAAAAAAACTGCAAATCGTTATAGACCAAAAGACTTCATTGTAGTTCTTCGATTCTAAAAAAATAATAATCTTATTACCCGTAACTTATTGGAAGAAACGAGAAACTTTTGTTGACCAGTAACCTAACAATAGTTCATCTTATTACAGAAAATAAAATGTCTTGATAATTACACTTCATCTTATTAGAAAAATAGGTTAAATCTTTATTGACCAAAGATCTAACCATTACCCATCGAATTATAAGAATGGTCTCAATATGCTTCATTTGATTAGAAAACATTCAAACCTTAATAACAACCGGCCTAACCATGGTTTATCGTAAAAGGTTAACTTTTTTTTTTTCATTCTTAGGTTAAATAAATTACAGACTATTTTTTGAGGAGAAAATTACAAATTATTCTAAAATCCATTTAATTTGCATACACTGACAACATATAACATAACAGTAAAATGAGTAATAATATGAGTTTTTTTTTTTATAATAACAACGTCTTTATTTATTTTAGAATGAATTTTACAATATAACATGGAAGTAATGATGAAACCAGACTTCCTTCAATAGCTTCATTTTCATATATTTCCAAATATGGCTACTTTGTTATTAACAACATTACATAACTTGTTGTTTTTTATTTATTTTTTCAAAAGAAAGTTAATACATCTTTCTATTACCTTTGCATTTTGCTAACGATAGATGATACCCAACTCAAGATTATTGCCTCTCCACACAACCTTATGCTTCACAATTTTACTCCACATCTTATCTCTCGCATTGGTAACTACTTTATTGGTCAACACTTCTCACCAAATCTCGATTGACCAAAGACTCGGTCATATTTCATTAAATTGCAAGATAAGTATTACTATTTTTCATCTAGTTCAAAAAAGGTAAACACTATAGACCCAATACTTCACAATAGTTATAAAAATGGATAATCGATAAACTTGTGTTATAAAAATACTTCATTTTAATTATTGAATAATCTAAACTTTGGTTTGACATAAACTTTTAAAGATTATTAAATCACTTTTTTGACACCCATATTAATATCATTATTATGATTAATTACTTATAATAATTTTAAACTTATTCTCTAAAAAAAACTAAAACTTATTAACGTAAATAATTCTGGATGTTTCGTCTATTTATTATCAAGCTAAATAGGCACCCAATTACGGAGTAAAAGAACTAGGCGCATATAAAAAATGGTGGCCTTGCAAGCTCTTTCCTTTTTTCATAGAGGTTACTTAATAAATTGTATTAATATAAATGAATTTTATTGAAATGTCATGATACTACGTTATTTTTAGAATTTTTTTAAGGAAATGGGTTGAAAAGATGAGATGTTTATTTAACGGTAATACTAAAATGGGTATGTGAATACAAGAGACCCGTTTGAACATGCTAAATGTGAAGCTTCACTACTCCATAGGACAAAACTAGGACAAAAACTTATGTGTATTTTTATATTATTTTTTTATGGTTTTTAACTAAAAATAAATTTTACGTGACTATAATAAACATTGTAAAGATTGTGAATTTGAGAAAATCATGAGTAGTTTATTTATAAACCATGCGGAAATCACCTAAGAAATACACATATGTTTGTTCCTAAAAAATTTATAAAAAATTATATATATTTCTAACAAAAAAAAGAGGTATGAATGTTTTCAAAATAAAAATATATATTTTCAAAACATATAACTAAGAAAAATAAATAAAAGATGAAGACAGAGAATGAATGATTTTTGTTGTTGCAGACTAATATAGCGAACTTGATAACTATCAACTAAAATAAGCTAATGATGTCGACGACGACAACAACAACAATAATAAAGTAAAATATAATAACAAGAAAATAATATTATGCATATGAAAATGAATCAAAATGACATTGAAATGGATAGCATTGTCCTTAGTTCATATTATGTAATGTGACTTATGGGGCCAAACGTAATGGCTTTAGCGCCCTTACCACACACACGATCCTCTTAATGTTCATTTTCACACTTTATGGTGGTTCAAAAAGTCGTTTTGAATTCATGAAAAAATAGATAATGCATTCCTTAATAAGATACAATGGTAGTTACATTTTTTTTTTTGTGGTGTTCTTTGTGATTGAACTGCATGAAGGAGAATCAATTATGTATGATTTACTTAATGCTAAAAATTGTTTTTTCAATTTAAACTTAATGATATACCAATTTTTCTCTTTCTTTAAATAACATCTTTAACACTTAAATTTTTAAATTAAAAGTAAAATATAATTTTTTTATGCTCGTATTATAATTATGACTAGCGTTTAGACGGACACTTTGTACCCATCTACCTGCTCCCTTTTATTGCATTAATGCATATAAATTACAAATAATAATTTTTATGAAATTGTGATTACAATTATAGTTATAAATCCTTTTAAAGAAAAATTATAGGTATAGATATTTTGCACTTTTATATTGTAATAAATTATACTTATATTGAAAATATCGTGGCGCGTGTGCATGAAATCATGACACGATTATTAGATAACGATCAGTTCGTACTGTGTGAACTTGCTAATTGTGGCACGATGGCAAGGAATCATGACACAATTCCTCGAGACCTAAGCAGTATAAAATGGCTCATTCTTCAATTTTTTGAGTGAGCTTCAAGATAGAGAAACTTGAGAAATCAAAGGAGGAAACTTTGGGATTGTGTGTCTTTGGTGAGATGTTCTTTTGGGTTGGGAAACATTTGTAAACACCTTAGGTAGTCATATCTCATTAGAGAATTGATGGAAAAAAAGCTTCCTTTAGTATTTTCTCATATGATTCATTGCGAGTGTGGGTGACTTATAAATGGGTAGAAATTAAAGTCTGTTCTTTGTGAGCTTTTAAGCTAATTTCTTGTAACTTAATGGATTATAAAGTTACTCTCTTCCTAGGAGTAAACAATATTGGTTTGTTGTTTTACTTCTCCTCTTTCTTATGTTTGTTGCTTTGAGTATGCTTATGGTGTTTCTTCGCACTTAGATATATGTTTGTTTTGTTGTTGCTTAAGACTACTTTGCTCATTAATTACTACTTCCTTTACTCTAAACATCTAAGTTTTATTGGCGTGATTTATTTGCTCAAATTCACAATAGAAATAATTACGTTTTCTTCAAATTATTTTTGCAATAAATTAATAAAAAAATTAAATAAGTAATTTTAAAATAAAAATAATTGTTAACACTACTAAATAAACATTTTTAATTCTAAAGAAAAAATCATGAGTAATTAAATAATTATATTACATATAAGTTAGATAATCTAAAAAAATAGGAGATATTGCACTTACCTTCGAAAGAAGTCTATTTAAAAATTGGCACTTACATCCCCTAAGTTCCAATGAAATATGTAGAAATATCCCTCTTCTCTTAATATTGTTTGTTTTCTCCGTTAAATTTAAAACAAAAAATGAAAGTTCATGTCCTTCTCTTTCACCCGTATAACAAAAATGGGTCAGCGATACCCAATCAAGGCATGACTTGATCTTTCTCTTTATACGATAATACCCATTCATTTGTATTTGATTTGTGGTTTTAGCTGTTTTGTCGGTTATACCGCCTTTATCTCTTGAAATCTCATTTCGTTCGCTAAAAAAAAAGACGTAGCTTTATGATATTTTTTGGACATAGGTTCAAAATTCATAGATTGAGAGACCCCATTTTGAAATTTCAAAAATCGTTAAAGGTAGTTTAGAGAAATCACATATATAAAAAATATTTGTTTTTTTTTCATGAATAAAAAATACATGGGTTCTTAGTAAATCTAAAATTTAAAACGACGATATTTGACGAGTTTTCATGATTCATTGAAGCGGAAGATTTTATTTTTTTAGTAAGTATGATACTCACATAACACCGCATATTACAACCCCTAATTACGTGGACATGGAATCAAAACAAACACTTTAATGAATTTTGTGCTCAGAAACACGAAACAGACATGGACACCAAACACAGTACAAACATTGACACAACGTCATTGATAAAAATTTGAGAAAATCACATAATTAAATGTAATTATATATATCGGTGTTGGAAACAAACGCTTGCTCGCGACATCAAAATACACTTAATTTAAGAAAGAAGTGTCTTGTTATTCATAGATTAAGCGTGTTGAAAGAACAATGGACATGGAGCTGATTAGACATGTACTAGATTTTTTTATTCCAAGTAATGAATTATGTGGACATGGACCTGTTCAATATACTTATGATGTATGTTTTAAGAAAGTTAGTTTAGGGCATGTGTGCAACATCTAGTCTAGTTCTAAGGGAGAACAAGGTTTTTAACAGTTGCTTTTTGAAAAATAAAATCGACGGAATGAGAGAGGCATGTGATGAGCATGAAAATAGTGAGTATGTGTTACATTTAGATAAAGCCTAAGGAAGATAAATGTATTTTTCCCAAGTATTGCCGATCAAAAGAAAAATTTCAACTAGGGAGATTTTGACAACTCTCAACCAAGTCAATAACCTTCCGAATATCTTAAAAATGTCATCGATTCTATTGAACTATCAAAAGGGTCTGATATTTAACCACTCACTATCAATTTAGTCTTTATATTTTAACAACTTTTTTTTGAAGAGACTAAAATGAAATTTATTAACACAAGAAAGCGTTATTCCCGGCACAAGGTGTACCAGGGAAGAACAACAATGTCTGAACAATAATTACAATGGGAGACAAAACAAGAAAAGAAATGCAACTTGAAAAAAACTATTAGCCTATGCCCAAAATGGTGAACGGACTAAGCCACCAGCCATGAAAATTGAAGGGAAGAGTAATGTACTTCTCCTTCAACCATATATAGGAGATGACCTTGATCCTATCAACCACTTGAAGAACGGGGCATTCGTTGCCTTTAAACAACCTATTGTTTCGTTCCTTCCAGATTTCCCAAACTGTTGCAAACCATATAACCTGTAACAACGATCGCCGCTTATTCCCGATTCCACTACTGAAGCTAAACTGGTGGAAATGATCAGGCACATAAAAAGGGTTGGTCACTGAGACACCAA
>Ga0315913_1010253_pt1 | contig 10846 bp, 3 predicted proteins | sample MpolsnodulesMG_FD_207736 | JGI IMG/M metagenome (GOLD analysis project Ga0315913, IMG submission 207736) | Medicago polymorpha root nodule microbial communities from Los Angeles, California, United States - small nodules | ecosystem: Host-associated > Plants > Roots > Nodule | place: USA... | reverse complement strand
CTTGTCACCTCTATTTGACTTCCATATTTGTTGACGTTCGTTGTATACTTGCTTGATATTTGTCATGCAATGTTGTCTTTTGCTCTTCAAATTTATCAATATATTTCTTGGATGCACCTTGCTCTTGGTCAAGTCACGTATAATCTTCTTGTCATCCTCCTTTAATCTACCAGCAAGCATGTGTCATTCTAAAGCTGGCTCCATCGCATGGTTGTGAACTCCATTAAGAATGTTCAATCCCCATTCCTTTGTTTGCCTACTAAGATATCCACTAACCATGAACATGAACCCACATTTTCTTGAGCTCGTTGACTCATGCTTCGGTTTTTTTCGGCACTTTGTGAGCTCCACTCCTTTCACACACTAGTCGCAACATTGGATTGATCAAACTTGATCTTTGTGTAACAATTGTAAATCCCGCCTTATTTGCTTGACGATGTCCCCAATTAAGCAAGTCATCCCTATCTTTCCATTTAATGTCGTCGAAAAAAACCTAGTCGTGTCAACTTCGTTCGCATGAAGTGGGAGGACATCGGAGTCGACATATTTAGAAGCTTCAACATGGACGGAAGCTCCATCAATGTTTAGTTTGGCTTCAATCTTTAGGCGGTTTGACATCTCCGGATTTTTCGACAAAATTTGGTTTTGTCTCTCCCGGATCATATTCCTTGTTCTCAACCATTACAATAATTAAACAACACAAAACTATGAATTAACAACTAACTAATGAATAAACATCAATTGCATAATGAATTAAAACAAAAAAAAACAAAGAAAAAAAATAGTGCAAACAGGTGGTAGTTGCCTTGCCAATGTTTTTCCTTAAGTATTCCTCGACAGTTAACTGCCAAAATAACTTCGTTAGTTAACTGCCGAATTTCCCATGCAAGCCTCGGCAATTAAATGTCGGTCCCCCGTGACAGTCATTCACGTAAACAAACCGAAAATACACAAAGAACAGCAAAAAATAAACGGATTAAGAGCAACAATACCTGTTTTTTAATGTCAAAAATGTGTTGATACCTCCTAGGATTGATGCACCAATGATTTTGCGGCAAGATTTGATGTAAAAAATATTGGATTTTGGTTTTTAGATGGAAGAGGGAAAAAAGATGATGATGAAATAGTGAATAGGGGGAGCAGGTGGTTGTTTCATTTGATGAAACATCGCCTCGGTAGTTAACTGCCGACGAATTTAAATAACCGACGGCAGTTAACTACCGAGGAATAGTGAATCTGGCGGCAGTTAACTGCCGAGAGATATTCTCATCTTTTATACGTATTTTTCAACCTTCTAACATGTGTATACAACAATTTTCATTGATGAGATACATAAATGTCCATCAGTGTACGCAAAAAACAGAAGTATTTATTGGTGACCATGAAATAATAAAGTATTTATATACCTAAACATTTGAGTATTATTTTATTTTTTTAACACGTACAAATTCGTGCTGATAATAAGATGACAAAACCTTGTAAATTTATGATGTACCCATAACAATATATAAATAACAAATTAACATAAAACCACAATTTCCAACTATTTTTGAGGCAATGCTAGGACATCAAACTTTTAACATTCACTTCCAATCTAGCATGTCCAATAGCCACAAGACTTCTTCCTTAGAATTTGCCACATCACAGAAATCCATTTGGATTCCAAATACATCCATAAGATCTTCACTTCCTTCTTCCATGAATAGCAAAGATATCCATGCCCGGATGCCGGGCAAAAAGGGGTAGCCAGGGGATATGTCTAGGTAATCATATGCCAACGCTCTATATGATGACCGTTCAATATAATCGAACATGGACTTGTTTATGATGCATGCAACCTTATTTGTATCCTTCCGCCCAACCATCACAGAGACGCTAACATTCTGATTTTGTCCTGAAGGGATAGTAAACCTAGGTTCAACCGGAAAAGTCATCTTGTATTCAGAACTCTCGAGGTGATATTTGAGCAAGTCACAAACTCCAGAAGCTGGACTTCTGAAACCTGATTGCAGGACAGAGCCAGACACCGCTTCCGAGAAGAGAAGTATATCTTCAGCCCAAATGTCAATGAAAAACTCCAAATCATCAAAGGAAATTCTCGGAGGGAGAAGAGTTCTACGTTGCTGGCGTTTATGGAAGGTTTTATATAACTTGTAGTAGGTTTCAGCAGGAGGATTAGGTCGCTTGCAGATTGACGGCCATCTATTGGCACACATACATTTCCAAAAGAAATCGTCTTTAGCTATGTCATTCCACTGCTTACAGACAGCCATACAAGAAGCAAGATCAACACCCTCCAGTAAAGGGAAAACAGCCTTCAAAACTTCTTCAGATTCCATTTGATGGCCCTGAGTTGCAATCAAAACTGAAATGAATTATTGATCATACACTGCAATGATAAAAAAAAGTAAACATCAGAAGAATTCCAGGAGAGTGCAACAGAAAATATGGAAAAAGTTGACAAGCTGTCAATAGTTAAGACTTAAGACATAAACGCATGGATAAGGTAACTTGATTCCTACACCAAACAGTGATATAGGTAAAGGCTCTGAAACAGTGATACATAATTAACGCAGTTCTCGCTGAAAGCAATTTCAGTTGCAGAATTTAAAACTTCAAAACATCCCCGTATGACAAAAACACCAAATCAAAACAAACATGTCTTAATCAATATTTTTCCTCTTTCTTTCAAAATCCATATGGGTGATTTTGGCAAACTAAAATGATCAATTCCCAACTGAATTAAGTTTTTATTAGCTCAAGAAATCTGTAAAAATAATTCATTTAAAAGTTTGTTTGAAACTAGTTTAGTTTCATAAAACTAAAGTATTTGGTGAATCATAGTGGATCATTCTTTAAACTCCAGATTAATCACATGATAGATCTAGTGCCTATCATCATTATAACGAGGATAAGTCTACAAAAAACAAGCGAAATTACACTAAAAACTAACATACTTTATACAATTCAATTTAGTAGAGTGCTCTTTTAGCATACAAAAATAATCTACAAATTTCTTTCCAGATACAAAGTACGCTATGTTGTTTGGATGGAAACCAGGGGGAAAATTGTAAATTACTTTGCAGCCAAAAATTAAGATGATAATTTGGTATATTTTGGAGTAAACATCTAAATTACTACTCCAAATAGCAGTGTGTGGCTAACTCACTGCATAATGCCTCAACAATCAAAACATCACCAAATTCTTACTCGTTAATCTCGATTCTGACTACATTCATAAATACCAAGTGCATGTTTGGATTCACTTTTGGGGGAGCCAAAAGTGATTCCAAAGTACTGAAATTGATTTTGGTATGTTTTTGAGGTTTCTGATTGTAGTCGATTCTAACATGCACCTAGGATTTGAAGATCTTGCCTCTAAACATGATATTTAGAATTAAAATTTTTGTTCAACGAATGTATCCAAATTCCAAACATAAATAATTTTACCTTAAACTCATTTTTTGATGGGCCAGTTTGACTTTTTCAAAGAGAAAAGAAAATTCAATTTTCAGCACCATAGAAACAACCAAATACGCTGAAACTATTTAACATCAATTCAAGGGTTTACAGTATACTACAAATTTGTTCGCTTACGCGATTCCACCTATTGAAATTTTTATGTCAAGCATAACTGATGTTAATTGTAAAATTTTCATCACCACAATTTCCATATACTCAATAGATCACAGAAGAATTTAAGGTTCATCAAACCTATGAATCACACACATAAATACGGGCACAGACACATCCACATCGATAACAATTTAAAAAATGACATAATTCAATGCAATCAGATGACACGCATTCGATAAGTATCGGTGCTTGAGAGGATCAAAATCTAAAATAACTAAACAAAATACTAAACTAAAATCCATCAATATAAAACAACAAACATGCAATGAAAAACATGTTGGGTGTGTTTCAATTAAACATGATTCAGATCAGATAATATATCACTTTACAAATTACATCCCAAATATTAATAAAGCTTCAATTAATCATTCATGAACAATATTTGACATTCTAAAAATCCCAAATCGAAATCAACATGTGAATAACACAAAATTAGTTAGAGAGAGAGATGAATCACCGTTGATAATAGAGATCTGGAGGTAGTAAGCGATTTGATGATGATGATGATTGGTTTGGGGGTGGAATTGGGTGATGAACGATGAGGGATGTATCTTCTTCTATCAGTGAGCGAAGGGAAAACCAGAATTGAAGGAATATGAGGGACGGATTTGACCGATACATAAGGACGGATCAAGAAATACAATAAATAAGTCTAAATTAGCGGAAAAATATATAATAAATGTTGCATTAATATTGTATAAAGAATAATAAATGTTGGATTGATATCGTTTATTCAAAAACAAAATGTTGTAATTGTATTGTAAAATGGATAAATAATTGGAGCAAAAAAAAATAACATAGAGGATACATATTGTGAGATAGATGGAGTACATTCTCATAAAACGTTTTGACATTTGACACTAATTAATTAATTAATTTTTTTTTGGACAAAATTAATTAATTAATTTTGTATGGAAAATAGATATTATAAGATTATCTACAAGAGAACACTCCATTTTGGGTGTTTGAGTGAACCATGCATGTACACGTTATCTATTTTATAATTTTCAATTATATTACTTAATAAGCATCTAATCTCTCCAACCCAACACTTCAGAAAAAAGTTAGACCATCCACAATAGTGGGTGCTTAACATTGTAGAGTAAAATATATGGGTGCCTATGGAGAAGGGGTGGTTATGGAAGCATCATCTCTTTTCATTTTTTGTTGGTCCTATTTAATAAAATCTTAATAAATTAAATAAATTTTGTTAAATGTAATGATATAGAATTATTTGTGGGACCTATTTAATAAAAATTTTTGAGGTGTTGGATGGGAGAAAATTGGTGCTTGTTAAGTATTACCGTAAAATTAATGATGTAGACACAGGGAACTCATTTAAGTACCCAATTTGGAGTGCTCTGTTGTGGATGGTCTTGCTAAATAGGTCCTATCAATAACTCAATATCATTGTATTTCAACAAAGTTTCTTGATTTGTGTATAATGTCCACAAATATTAAAGAGAGAGAGGGTGCTTACATTTTTTTTAGAGAGAGAGGGTGCTTACATTTTTTTTAGAGAGAGAGCGCGCTTACATAGCCACCATTTTCTATAAGCACCAAACATTTTCTCTCCACAATGAGAGTGCTTATTTATTTCGATGCTAATTAGGTGAAACACCCACTGTTATAGATCTACGTTATTTTATAAAATTCTTATTAATAAATAATGTGAGAAAAATAAATTGAAAAATTGAAAAAAAAGTAATAAATATTTAAGGTATAATAAAAAAAGTAATATGAATGTCTCATTAGTCATGTAAAACGACTTATGATTTGTGATTTGGTATAAAAATTTTCTACCAATTCGACTTGTAATTTGGTATTGAGGAAGTACTACTTAAATTTCTTCCTAATTCTATCAATCTTAAAGTAGCTCTCTTCAATATTAATTAATCCTTCCATCTCAAAAGAATTGACCTTTTTATATAAAAATTTTGTTCTAAAATAATTGTCTCTTTCAAATTTCAACACAATATTAATTATTATTTTCAATTGTACTATCTACTACATCTGCCTTAATTATAGAATCGTTATTAGAAATATGAAAATTGTTGTTTTGACATAAGAAACTTCCTAAAAACACAAGTAAATGACCAAATTACTCTAGCCTACCGTTGGCAAATCCGGCAGCAGTTAACTCCTGCTGGCATCAAAGGAAGTTAACTGCCTCTGGCTTTGCTGCATTTAAGTGCAATTCTAGTTTTGATTTTACGTGTTTCGGTCGAAAAATCAAAATAAATCGAAACTTATTTGGAATTTTACGAAACTTTACATATCCTCTATATTTATTTTTATAGAGTTGTCTACAAAAAATCAGCTCAAAATTCAATTTCTAGGTCGACGTTTTGATGTTTTGGTTTCTTGAATTTTTGGCACATTAAAAATTCATATTCAATCCATCCGTTGTCAACAAATTTTAATTTTTTGTGGAAAAAGTTTTTCTTATGTCCTTAACATGTGTGAAAAAAATGATGAAAAATCTCGATCTATATATAACTTTTCCAGACTTGCAGTTGGAAAAATATTGCGATTTTACGCGTTTCAGTAGAAAAATTCAAAATAAATTGAGGCTTAGTCAAAATACTACTTAAATTTGCAGATCCTTTATATGTATTTTTATAGAGGTGTCTACAAAAAACCAGCTCAAAATTCAATTTTTAGGTTGATGTTTTGATAATTTGGTGTCTTAAGTTTTAGGGGCGTTAAAAATTCATATTTAATTCGTCCCTTGTCGAAAAATTCAAATTTTTTGTGGGAGATGTTATTTTTTTTGTTCTAAACATTAGCGCAAAAAATAGTGAAAAAATTCAACCTCTAGGACACTTTTTCGGACTCGCACTTGGAAAAAAATTGCGATTTTTCATGGTTCGGTCGAAAAATCAAAATAAATTGATACATAGTCGGAATACAACGAAACTTTATAGACACCTCAATAAAAATACATATAGAGGATGTGCAATGTTTCGTAACATTCCTAATAAGTCTTGATTTTTTTTTTCAATTGCGATTTTGCGCGTTTCAGTCGAAAAAATAAAAAAAATCGAGTCTTATTCGGAATATTACAAAACTTTGCACATCCTCTATATGTATTTTTATAGAGGTGTCTGTAAAGTATCTTAAAATTCCGAATAAGTTTCGATTTATTTTGATTTTTCGACCGAAACGCGTAAAATCACAACTGGAACTGCACTTAAGTGCAGCAAAGCCAGAGACAGTTAACTGCGTCTGGTGCCAGCGGCAGTTAACTGCTGCCGGATTTGCCAGCGATACTGTTGGGGGTAATAGTTTTTATTTTGTTTGTTAATAATTTATATTATATTTATCAAAAATTACAATTTTTCATATAAATAAGTGTAAAAATATTAATTTAATTTAAATCACCCCGTGGTAGAGAAACTTTTGAATAAATGATCTCCAATCATTTTATGTTTTTCTCCTTTATTGTGGTGTTGGCCATTTTTTCGGTGTGTTTTGATGATATGCTCTTCGGGAGTGTTTGAGGTTTCTAAAGGAGCATACATCTAGGGGCGATGATTCAATTGACCGATGAAGGAGAAACCTCCCAATTGTTTAACGGAAATGCTTAATCAAGCAGAAAGAAAGTTCACGACAAATACATGAATTGTTTTTTTTAACCATTAGACACAATAAGATGCTCCAACCACTCTCTATCACAGTGAAAAAAAAGGTTTGAGTAACAATCAACATGATTTGCCGTAAAAAAAATAAATAAAACAACATAGATTGTTTAATCAGAAGCACTACTTATGCCTTGACATTTTTCCTATATTCCACTTTTGCTCTCAAGATTTATAAAAATATGGCTAATACACACTTTCCTTTTTAAGTCAACTTTTCAAGACTTGGCCAGGGTTGAACAATGCCTTTATGGTTTTCTTTTCAAACAAAAAATATAGACTCGTTCGTTAGCATCTATTTGACAACATTTTTTCACAAGCCAAGCATGCGTTTACTTTACCAAACGACGTTCCTCCATTTTTTGTGTTGTTTGGATGAAGGAAAAGTGAATTTGTGAAAACGTGGTTTTGGTTTCAAAATGCCAGTTCTGCATAAGCTGAAATTCCTAGCTTCTATGATAGGGAAAACATGATATACTTTGCCTAATTACCCATAAATTCAAGCCTTCAATTTCTCTTTCTCGCAAGTTTTCTTCCTTTCGTTACTTCACATCACTTCAACCTTAAATTTTCTACTATTTGTGAAGATTTTGCATATCCAAGCTTTCGATTTCCTTCAATTTTTCCCTTATTTTTGCAAATTTCGTGGTAATCTCATTACTCATGGTAGATGTGTTAGTTAGGTGAATTTATTGCATATTACTCTATATTTATATATGATGCTTATGAGCTACTTGTGAGAAACAATCCATTACTCTCCCAAAGTCTGAAGGTGAATACATATTCATATATGTTTTTCTTTGCTTTGATTACTTGTTTCAATATTGTTAATTTCTATTTCCTCTAATTGTTACAAGTTTTACCTTCATTTTTTCATCCTACATCAATGCATTGTATGTATTTGGAACCGATAAAATCCATGTATGATAAGTTGAAATAATTATTTAATGAGAATGCAATTTACTTTTAAATACAATTAAAAGGATAGTTTGGTCATTACACATTCAAAATTAATTTTGATTCAAATTGTCTAAACAACATTAGTTCATAAGATTCACTTATATTAAAGTGTATCCAAACATAAATCAATTCACATCCAACTTACTTTTAACCAAAATCAATTCTCTTATACTCAATTTTATTAAAATCAATTCTCACCGCCCGCCAAACCAAATACACACTTAATAGAACAAAAAAATATAAAAGATGAATTGGCATGAATTTTAAGAGCATGAATTCGCGGGACAAAAACTACAACATGAGGAAACATTTCTTAAAATAAGGAAACATTTTTTTACCTATAAACTACAACTACTCCAACTCAAACTCATGAGAATGGTTAAAACACCACCCAAATTTCCACCCAAAATATATTTTACCCAATTAATAATTTACTGGCGATACAATGAACAAAGTAAGATTAATTACTATTTTTTTTTTACAAAGATTAATTACTATCTATTTATGTGATTTGAAACTATGAAGCCCGAATACGAATACGGATTTGGGTACAATACGATACGGATACATAATTTTTAAAAATAATTTAGGATACGATACAACTATGATACGTTAACAAATATTTTATAATAAAAATTATATATATGTAAAATACTTGAGGATAATAATCATTGATTACTCTTCATTATTATATTATTATAAAAGTCATAATTTTTAAAAAATAATACATGTGATCAAAATAAAAAAATGTAAAGTTTTTGTTTTTTATAGACCATATTATATTTTCATATGTTAGGATATTGAGATAAGCATCATTAAAAGAACTTAATACAAATTTTATCAAATGTTGATTAACTGAATCACCTCTCTCTCGTTACCTTCATTCACAATAAGTATAATTTTAAGTGGTTCATCGAAAAACAATTTTATTGATGCATATCTAAAATTGAATCATATACATCTCTACTGAGTTTTTACAACATTGTCTCACTTTTTTACCCTTCATTTTTTCTCAGATACATATATATGTGTGTGTGTGTGTGTGTGTGTGTGTGAAGTATCTTTGTGTATCTGTGCAGTGTCATATACGTATCCGATAAAATAATTTTTAAAAATTGAAATAATTAATTCCGATACTTCGTGGATACGTATCCGCAAATATCCGTGGAGTATCGATATCTGATATGTATCCGATACGAGTATGTCTCTGTTTTGGAGTATCCGGACTTGATATAAAATTTATATCTTATCATCAAAATTTGTAACCAAGCAAGCAAAATAGTTGATTGGACCCCATTGTTTCTTCGTGCATGATTGATATTTATTTGTTTATTTCAAAGTAGTTAAATTCATAATTTGACTAGCATACTGTGGCATCAAATAATAGACAGTTATCAATTGTTTTTTATTGCCTAAAAAAATGGTTGTTTAAGTGTCTCAATAAATCATTGTCTATATTGTTGACGAAAAGCCTTTTGCTACAATAATATACAACAGTTACAAAAATATTTTATAAATTTGACAAACACTAATGTTAGATTTCATTTTTTTAGCAATAGGTAATCACAGCATAAAGCACACTTAACCACTGTCCAAATGTTGGGTGGCACTTCAGTGACTTTGTGTTCGATGACTTTGATGACTTTAGTGTATTTTAGATGAAAAAAAGTGATGATTGAATGATTAAAATAAATTATTTTGATGAGAGAGAATTATTTGTTAGGAGAGAGATAGAGACAAAGATACCGAAGACAAAGGCACCGAAGTGTTACCCCAAATGTTGCCTATTCTTCTAGCTCTAGTTTCAACAATCGTTTGGTCATATGTGATAGATAAGAATTTAGATTATGGAAGGGACACAATGTAAGTATTTTATCTTTTGGTCCTCTAGTAATTGTTGAACGGCATAGTTAACCTTAAAACATCTAAGCGCCAAAACATCCACACAAATATTAACCCCTAAGACCATTCCCAACCGGGAGTTTATCTACATCTACATAACTTATGACACCTAATAGGTACTCCTATTTGAGAAAAAATTAAAAATGGTGCTTAACGAGAAGAGTGAATTTGTTAAGCGCTCTCGATTTTAATGTTAAAACATTGAAATGTAATGATATAAAATTATTTTCATATGTTAAAAGTTATCTATGAGTCTCGTACAAGAAATTTGCGTGACGTGCAAAGTTAGAGACATTGAAAGTTTATAAAATTATAAATGAGTGATATGTGGTTCTGAGTGTCGATTTAATGTCAAAATAAGTAGCCCTTATCATTTCACCTAATTTTTTTCTTGTGAAAATCATTTTTAAGAACCTTTATTTTACTTTATTTTAAAGTAAGGTTTATATGCTCACTCAACAATGTCACCTTAGCTCTTGTATAAAAAGGAAAGGAAAACAAGCATCAACCAACACAAACACTGGAACAACAATACTCTCCTCCACCAAAACACAATAACAATGTCTTCATCATCTTCTCTTCCTTTCCTATTTCCTCAAACTAATTCAACAGTCCTCCCAAACCCTTCAAATTTCTTCTCACAAAACTTACTATCCACACCCCTCCCTACAAACTCTTTCTTCCAAAACTTTGTTCTCCACAATGGT
>Ga0315913_1010251_pt1 | contig 10846 bp, 6 predicted proteins | sample MpolsnodulesMG_FD_207736 | JGI IMG/M metagenome (GOLD analysis project Ga0315913, IMG submission 207736) | Medicago polymorpha root nodule microbial communities from Los Angeles, California, United States - small nodules | ecosystem: Host-associated > Plants > Roots > Nodule | place: USA... | reverse complement strand
TACGTACTTATCTCAATTCACAAGGATTATTAAAGGTATAATTCCACGCAATATTATCGTTTAGGGAATGCAAAGTATGGAACTAAAAAAATTTATACCTATAAAAATTTCCCCCTTTTTTTTTTTCTTACAAAAAAAACATTGCACGATAAAAATCGTCATTAATTCAAATATAAGTAAGTACATTTTTCCTCATTAGTAAATGTAAGTAAATTAATAAGTTTCTTTTTTTTTTTTTTTTATGGTTAGTTTATTCTCCCTAATTTAAAATGACACCTTACTATAAAACCTAATAGCTAACAATAGTAGACAACAATACATGGCAAAAATCTAACAGTCTATGGTAACAATGTTTTTATTTACCCACTTTCGATTCTCACTCTTCCTGCTCCTTGATCCGGCGAATGGTCACCCTTAACCCATCAGGTGACCTAATGGCGGCATAGTTAGCTGGTATGCCGACCATTGGGCGCGGCATGACGGGATGGGCTGCAGGTCTGTTGATAGGCCTACCATGTCCCATAGGAATAAGCTGCGGCATCCCTGGAGGTCGAAATAGTGCATGCGGGGGAGCACCAGGGGCGGCGGCAGGAGGATGGGCGGAACTGGATGCTGAGGCGACAGCAGGCGCGGCGGAATGGGATGCAACGGCGGCAGCAGGCGCGGCGGAGATGGATGCAGGGGCGGCAGCAGGCGCGGCGGCAGAAAAGGGCTGAGGGGCAGGTTGGGGCCGGGCCAGACATACTTCGCACAGGCAAGTAGGAATCCCTACTCGCCGCAATACTTCCCAGTAACGAGTTGCTGGGAATAGCAACCTGGTGGGTGCCTTACACAAGGCACACCCACAACTGTGCGGGTCATATATTCCGCCCCGTTCTTGAGCCCAAGTTGCTCGGAACATTTGATACTCCGTGTGGAGCATAACGCCCCACATGCATACCAGAGCCTTCAATGGCTGCAACATGTCAGGCACAGCCACCTCACCCCCTATTTGCCTGTTCAGGTCCCAAAGATGGTAAAGCGCCATTCTGAACAGGTCGTTTTTTACTCCCCGGTTGTTAATTAACCTTACGTGGGTAAGGAAAAGCACGATCCAATACATTTTAGCCTTGTTTTACTTTGTTATTATTTTTTTTTTTAATTGGTAACAGTCCGAAAAATAATGTCTTTTATTTTATTATACCGAAATAAGTTTTTTTTTTTTTTTAAGTTCCGCGCACTTCACTTTTTAAATCAAGATTAACCCGTTTAACTTTTTTTTAACTTGTAAGGGTACACACTTCTTGCCTTTTTATACTCATTAGTGGGGGTAAAGCTGGAAAAGTGTAATTTTTATAAATTAAATTCATAAGGCGTTTGCTCTCTTTTTAATGCTTAAAAGTTAGATATACTGTGTCTCTTTTATGAACCTTAAAGGGTTCATAAATAAAGCCACGGTAAAACTAGAATTGTCCTAGGGTAAATCGGTCCTTTCTCTAAACCCATAAACTTTAGCTAATTAAATGGTTGTTTATTCGTTCCTAGCGTTCCTGACAAATTTAATGGCCAAAAATTAATAAATTCGACTCATGTAGCTTTTTCTTCGTGATAAAATTGGTGTTATCGGTAGAAATTGAGTTTTTTATGTTGGACTTTCGGTGATTCGTTTCGGGTTGGTTTCTTGAAGAGGTAAAAAGGTCACTTAAGTAGCCGTAAATTAGGTTCTATTTTTGCTGTGTAATTTGCCTCTCGTTACTTTTAGGACAAGGCGTATGCGTTCCAAAATACCATTTTTAAATTGAGTACGTTCTAAATTCCATAAATTTTCTTGTTTTATTTTGTATTAAAAGTTTTATATATATGTTTTTATTGATGAATTTATAATCTGTTCATAACTAGGAAAATTACTTATCCCTCTGTTGTATGAAATAAACTCCAATTAACTTTTGGCACTTTTGACAGTTCTTCTTTTAGAGTTGCATAACTGGTTTGGGTATTTTCTATATTTTGATTAGCTGTCTCATTGCTGATATTAAAAGTGACGTGTTTTTTCTGTCTCACGGGCGGTGGAGCACTAGCCGTTGGTACTTCTACGTCTGGTCCCTCATTTTTCATATACGTGTTTCCCATTTGATCTAGGTTCATTGATTCTGTCTTCGTTTGTTGTTTGTGATGTAACACAAAGAGGGTCAAGGTTGACCAAAAAGAGGCTAACATATGTAGACCGCATCCGTTTAGTCGATGTAAAGCTACTGCATTTAAAAAGGTTTCAATAAGAAATTTAACCGCTCGAAATATAAAGTATATCCCTAACATGCCGCTTGTCCATTCACCAATGATAGTAAAATACCCATAAAGCTTTCGTATAGCACTATTAGCTAAATTTTCCATCTCTTCCTTGCTGAAAAGATTTAGAGTGGAATACCCTTGAGTTTCGATGTCCTGTCCCGCTATTTTTCTTACTAAAATGTTATTTAATGCATTTCTTTCCAAATTAAACATCATTGCATTTTGAGCTTTTCTTATTTCCTGGTAAGTGTATAATCCTCCAGCTCCTAGGTCTTTAATAGTGTGAAACTTCGGTGGTTTTTCGTCGTCGACTCTCAACTCTTGAGGCATTATAGCATGTGAGGGGAATGGATCAAAACCTATCCACTTATTTTCAATAAAATACATGGAAGGTATTATGGCGTTGCATTCAATTTCTTCGGCATGCTCTTGTAGTATTCTCGTTACGGGGGACAAGTAAAAACTTCTGTTATAAGCAGTTACTGGTAGTTCACTATAACATTTCTTTTCTCTTCTTACTTCTACAGGAAGAGCCAGACACTTCATAATGTACAAAACTTCGCCTGACACTCTTGCGACATAACCCAATTTATTTTTTATTAATCCGGCTATCGCGTTGGGATTTACGGAAGCCATAGCAAGCCGATTTTTTAGTATTTCTCTGTGTAGTATACATCTTCTATGTACAGTATAAGCTACCATTTCGTTGATGCTCCGTTTAAACGATTGTTCAACATATAAAAACTTAGTGTTAACATACGTTATTAGGTCAGCATCTTGCGTTCTAGAGTTAGCTGTAAAAGGAGTAAAATCGATCGCATATTTTTTTCTTATAACTAAAAGTCGTGGGTGTTCGCTTTGCCACATGTAAACGCCACATAATTTTTCTTTTTTGATTAGTTGTATGGCAAACACTTTATCTTTTTCTTCCACTACGACGTATTGGTTCCCATTTTGTAATTTATTTCTTTCTGTTACAATTTCAGCTAATCCTTCATATAAAATAGTAAACTGTTTGCACATTTGTGGGAAATTTTGTTCCCACGTTGATTCTCCATTTATTGTATCCATACAATAACCAATTAAAAACGGACACTTGATTCCATTTTGTAAGTGTATTTCATTTTCGTCTAAGGTGACTTTTGTATAGTAGTCTTGTAAAGTAACCTTGACCTCGGCCTGTACTAAAGCATTGTCCCATTTTCGTCCGTCTTCAATATACGGGGCTCCTTCGCAGTTATGTTTGCTATCTATTTTACCCGCTAGGGTCAGCGAAATCGACATAGTGGCGTTAGGTTTTAATTTACTAATAATGTGTCCATTTACGCCTTTAAATTGTCGAAACGCATGAATTTTCCTACATTCTTCACCTCCTACTTCGTGAATGTACGATGACAACCCACCGTCAACGGCAGCTTGATGCGAAAATGCTCCACAATACGTGATTAGTCGGGTGACTTCGATTAGACAAGAATATACATGAACGTACTCATACGTCCTTTTTTCCAAAACTTGTATGTACCCTTTTTCTGTCAGGTAACCATTTTCAGCATCTGGGCATCGGCTGACATCACGTAGAGATATAGCGGTAATATTTGTCGAGGGGTTCTTACAATCGTAACCGATTAAAGCGGCATAAGCTAACCGCACCAATAACGTTACACCGATTATTTGTCTCACTGTAACAATAATTATAATTAGTCCTTTATTTCTCTCCTATGTCATTTTCTTATTTAATCATTAATATCCTAGTTTATATATACAGGGTGAGTAACATAATCATCTTTTAAATTTAATTTATATATATATTTTTTTTAATAATTTTTCTTCTCGCGTGCGCGTACGTTTTTGTACATTTATGTCTTTCTAAGCAATTACCTTACGCTAATTATTTACTATTTGGTTTAGGGTGGCTTTCTCCCTTCTTTTTATTCTAGATAATAATCTTGGTAACGAGAGGGAAGCTTTATTTCCCGCGTTCTAGTTTGTCTTACATTTTCAACAATTGGTTCTTCGGGCTCCTCCTCGGAACCTTCGCTTGACAAACTTCCCTCTTCTTCTTCGTTCTCCGGCTCGTCAATTTCTTCGTTTAAATTGTTTGTATCTTCCACTCTTCCAGTGGTTAGAAAGTTATCTATTCGGTCCTGGCGTGATTCGCTATCCGTATTTTCATCCTCAGAGTCACTTTCTTTATTTTGTGTTAGTATGGGCGTATCGTCCACCATCGGGTGATATTCCTTACAAGGCTTAAGTCTGTCTGCATGCACTGTATGCTCCTTTTTACCAGAAAGCTCCTTAACGTGGAATGTTACTGGCCCTTTTTTATTAAGTATCCTATAAGGACCGTTCCACTTTTGATAAAATTTGGAAGCTAATTTCTTGCCAGGTGGGGCTGCTACCTTAAGATATACCAATTCTCCTAACTGAAATTCTTTCCTGGTTTTTCTTTCGTTGTGTTTTTTACATCGCTTTTTAATACTGCTTTCAATATTTTTTTGAGCAATTTCGTGGGCGATCTGCATTCTAACCATCATCTCGCTGGCATAATTCTCATCTATATCGTATCTGATTGGTTTGTCCCTGAGGGTTAATTGAAATGGAAGTATCATGTCGCGGCCAAACATTAAAAAGAACGGTGTTTCCTGAGTAGCCTCGTGAGGTAAGTTTCTATAGGCCATAAGACAATAGGGTAATATTAAATCCCAACTATCATTTTGCTCGCTAACAAAATGACTGATCATTGTTTTGAGGGTTTTATGCATTCGTTCGATAACACCGTTTCCACTGGGATGATATGGAGTGGTTTTAAGCTTTTTTATTTTGAGTAGCTGACAAATTTCTTGAAATAGTTTGCCAACAAATTGTGAACCACAGTCGGTAAGTAACTCCTGGGGGGTCCCAAAGCGACAAATAATATTTTCTACAAACGCTTTTGCCACGGTCTCCGCCCGAATGTCAGGAAGTGGAATACATTCAGGGTAACGTGTCAAATAATCAACACAAGTTAAAAGATACTTGTTATTATTTTTTGTTCTGTTCAATGGCCCAACAATATCAAGAGATATTCTACCCCAAGGTGTAGGTGGAAACGTGTTTTCTTGCAAGGCAACCGGTGGTTGATAATTTGTTTTTCTTTGATTACAAGAGATACAACCTTCGACATGTTTTTTAACATCCTGTCTCATAGTAGTCCAGAAAAAATCCTGTTGTATCAGCTCTTGAGTTTTCTTTTGACCAGGATGGGCTGCAAAAACAGAGTTATGATAGGTTTTTAATATCTCAGGAACAATCGCTGCTGGTGCCATGATTTGATCACGCCTTTGATTATGTTGTCTGCCGCGGTAGAGCAATCCGTCCGGATTGAGGTAATATTGAGTCTCATTTGGTCCTAAAGTTCCTTCTATTTGTTTTAACTGAGGATCATTCTTTTGTAGTTCTATTAAGTCCTCCCTGCTCCAGATGACCGTAGTTATCGGGTTTATTGTCACTTCTTCATTTATAAGACCAATTACTCCCGTTGGAAGCGGCTCTTCAGTCCGTAACCGTGTTAGGGCATCGACATTATCGTTATGCTTTCCTGGGCGATATAAGATGGTAAAGCTGTATTCCATTAAGTACATGGCCCATTTGGCTAGCCTTGAACTTGGATCTTTGATGGTTAATAAGTATTTAAGCGGTCGGTGATCGGTTATTATTATAAAATGCGTACCAATTAAATAGTTACGATACGTCTTAACTGCAAATATAACTGCCAAGCATTCTCTTTCTATCGCACTATAACGTCTTTCTGCTGCGTTTAGTGTACGACTTGAATAGCAAATAGGGTGCTCATTTTGGTCGTGTTTTTGTGTTAAAATAGCAGCTACTGAACTCGCGCTGGCATCCGTATTTACTATAAATTGTTTGCTAAAATCAGGATATTTTAGAACGGGCGGCGTTACAAGGGCTCTTTTTAAGCAGAGAAAGGCTTCTTGCTGTTCGGCATCCCACTGGTATTTAACATTTTTTCTAGTAAGTAGGGTTAATGGTTGACTGATTTTTGCGAAATTGGGTACAAATTTTCGATAGAAACCACATAATCCTAGGAACGCCCTCGTCTCTCGTACATTTTTAGGAATGGGATACTTCTCTATTATACTTGTTTTATCGGGACTAGTGGTATAACCTCCTTCTTTTATTAAGTGACCAAGATACTCTAGCTCTTTTTTCATAAAATGGCATTTGGTTGGTTTAAATTTCAAGTTACTTCCTCTCATTTTGTCAAATACATGCCTAAGTCGTTCTAAATGTGAGGTTTCATCCCTTGAGAATACAATTATGTCATCCAAATATACGAGGCATTCATTGTAAGTAAGTTTACCCAGTATATGATGCATCATTCGACTCCACGTGGCAGGAGCGTTCTTCAGCCCCATGGCCATTCTAAGAAAGTGGTAGTGGTTATCAGGCGTGGAAAAAGCAGTTTTTTTCTTGATCATCGGGGTGCAAAGGTACTTGGAAATATCCCGAGGCTAAGTCCATAGTAGAAAATAGGCAAGCCCCCGATAGTTTATCTATGGTCTCTTGGATGTTTGGTAAGGGAAAAAAATCCGTCTTTGTTATAAGATTGAGGCCACGATAGTCAATGCACAATCTAAACTGAACTTCCTCTCCAGGGTGTTTTTTCTTTTCTACTAGAATAGCTGGAAAACTCCAAGGTGACTGGCTCTCCACTATAATACCATCATCAAGAAGCTTTTTAATTTCCTTCTGTAGTATTTCTTGACGGTGAAATGGCACTCGATAGGGTCTTTTTAAAATTGGAGGTACATCTTCTGTTATGATTCTATGCATAACATTCGTGGTACTGGTAAGTTTTTGGTCAGGGCTTTTGAATACATCAATATATTCAATGACTAAGGCTTTTAATTTACCTTCTCCTTCTGTTTGTGGATTTTCTAGGTGCAGACTTTTTAATATTTCATTGATATCTTTTCGGTTAACAGCTCGAACCCTGTAGCCTTGTTTTTCAGCTTGACAGCATTCTTCTTCAACTTCATAGGCTTTAGCAATAACCATTTTCTTCCTCACTAACATACTTTCCTCCGTAAGGTTTGTAAGTTTTAAGGGAACAGTTTTCTGTGTTTTACACAAACTTCTCGCTACCAGTAGCCCTTTTGGCGAATCTTCTGAGGCTTCCAACACAATACTGTGTGTTGTCACTCTTAAGTTACCTCGTAAATTAGCCTGACAAATGGCTTGGGTCATTGGGGGAATTACTACATCGTCTAAAAGGGAAACTAGTCCAACACTATGGTTTAAATCCCTATTCTCTACTTCCAAACTTTTATTACTCTTACTTCTCTCTGTCTGTATACCAATAGTCCTAATTTTTTTGGTTACAGTCGTTCCGGAAAACGTCGGATGCTCTTCCAATTGCCGCTCTAGTTGTTGGTTATCGTCAGCTTTTCGATGACCGCCAATCATCTGTAAACTGTCATCCTGCGTCATTGGCGGTGACGCATGATCCAGCATTGAAATTGCATGTGACATTTTCCTTTCTTCCTCTTGTAATTTCTGTTTACCTCTTAAAAGTTTTAAATCGGCCTCCACTTGGACCATTCTTTGTTCTAGACTGCGTTGAGAATTTTCCTCTAACATAGGTATCTCTGTCTCAAAAGCAATCATACAATTATTGCACCAATCAATTTTTATTCCGTATTGACGCAAAAAATCTATTCCTAACAACATATCAGCATGAAAACTACTTGTCTCAATTACAATAAAATTAAGGTCAACACATACGTTTTCGGAAAAACGAACTAACACACTTGCTTCCCCCAGTGTAGGTATTTTATTTCCTTGTATATCTACTAAATTTACCTTTTTTGTTTTGTTTAAAAACCCCTTAACAACATCGGGTTTTATTAGGGATACTACAGCTCCTGAATCGATTAGAGCTAGACATGGCTTACCATCAACACTAACTCTAATGACATTGCACTGATTAAAGGCTTCATCTGCAGTGCATGTATATATCCCTACACTTTTCTGCTCTTCTATTCCCAATCTGTTTCGTTGGCAGCCAGACTTCGGGGTTGGTAAGTGACTGCGTTGGCATTTAAATTCGGCTGTTCTTGTCGAGGTTCCTGTCTATTTTTCGTTGTACAGTTTCGAGCTAAATGACCTGGTCGATTACACGAATAACATAACTTTTCACGGGGTATGTGCCCTGTTCGATTTTCGGGACAATCTTTAATAAAATGGCCCGCCTTGTTACATTTAAAACAAGTAAATGGTTTCGCCATTCTGCAAAAATTAGCTGTGTGGCCAGTTTTATTGCATTTGAAACATTTAATAATATTTTTACCGGTAGCTAAGTTCGGTGGTTTTGAAACGTAGGTATTTTGTATATTTTTGCCAGGATAGTTGTCATTTTTTACTAGTCTACATTCTTTTGTACTTGTCGGGTGGATAAGATTTTCTATCGATTCTTCACGTTCAGCGATTTTTAGGGCCTCATCTAGGGTCTGTGGATTTCCAGACAAAACTCGTTGTTTAATAGGCATTAAAAGTCCTAGAGTAAATTGGGTAGTAATGTCTTGTTCTAGTTTACTTCTTATGGGATCGTCGTTGGCTGAATTACCTGTAATTGTTATTGTTCGATTACCTAACAGCTTTAATCTTGTAAGGTATTGTCTGCACGATTCTCCAGATCTTTGCCGACACTCTATAAAATTTTTCATTGCCGCACCCTTAACGTATTGGCGCGTAAATTGTTTCTTTAAATGGGTTTTAAGATGGTTCCAGTCATTTGTTGTACGGAGTGCTGGTTCTGAATCGATAAACTGTTTTGCTCTGTTGCGTAATTTAAGGCGGGCAATTGACACTAACTGTTGGTCTGTCCATCTAGCTAAAACGCCAGTTTCTTCTACTACTGACAAAAATTCTTCAATTCCCGTTGTTCCATCGTAAGTGGGTAACGAGTCCAATCCGATAACAACGTTTGTGCTCATTACAGTTGTAGGTCCTGAATTCGTTGTAGAGGTATTTGCTATAGTGGTGGTGTTTTCTAGAGGTGGTGCCATTATATATTTTTTTTTTTTTTTTCTCAGTGTGGCACTTATGTAAGGGGAATCTAATTAATAGCTCACAAACCGAATTTTCTGATCAATTCTTTGATACTTGACCTCACTAACCTGACACCAATGTAGCGATCCGGCCGATTTCACTTACTTACGTTATTCGGCCTATCCTATCTGCTCTCGATGCTACAGCACACTAAAGAGGGTTCGGAAAATTCGGGTGCCAATCACTGCTTAATCTAAGATGGCCCTGACTACCTGTATTTTTGTTTTTCTTATTTTATACATGCAGAATTGTTAAAAATATGGAGTAGAACAGCATTCTTCACAGGAAAACGAAATGAGATAATTTCTATTAAATTATTTGTTGGCTTAACCCCCTTTTTATTAAATCTTATTTTTATCTCTTTTAATTTTAATCCTTTTATCTATTAAAAAAACTATAAATGCTTATTTCTACTTTTCGGATTAAATCGAGTTAAACTTTTAGTCGATGAATTAAACAAGTCAATTTGCACTTTACTGTATATTGTAATTAAAATAAACTATTAAATGTTTGGCAAGCCACCCTGCTAACTTAGCAAATACTAATTTTGGATTAATATTCTTTACTATTTTTTTTTCATTCTTAACAGACAATGTTCACAATTTCACAAACGCTTACTGTTTAGACCTTTAAGTTATAAAGTTATTGTCTCACAATCTTTAAACATAATAAAGTTATCAATTTCTACAATCACTTACTTTTATACTAATTTTTGACTGGTTTTTCTCGAAAGGGATTTTCACTTGGAGTTTTTAACTGTCGGAAAGAATTTACTTGACTTTAACTGGCTGAAATTACTTTTCTTGCAAAATTTACTATGGTACCGCGACAAATATCTTTCACTAAGACTTTAAACTGTACTGAACTGACTTTAACTGATTTAATTTTCGGGCAGGGCTTCCTGCTGCAACTACTTTTACTTCTGGAATCTGAATCTCTTTTTTGACTAATCGTTGGTCTTTTTATACTTTTTAGATTCCTTATGAATCCCACACCTAGTTAGTTATTTCGGTTCATGTAAGTTCATAATTTTGTTTTCTTCGAAAACAGTATCGAGGTCACGCTGACCCGCGAATAGGAACAAGCTTAGTTACTGAATCTAACGCCCTCAGCCAATTGAAACTAGTTATAATTAAAAAAAGGTGTGGTTTGCGCCAACATCGCTTAAAGTTCTTTGTATTAATTTAGTTATTTATAAAATTTCAATCTGATATTAGCTCTGGAAAAGTTGCGCCTTTTGCCAAATTAAAATCTTCAACTAATATTTTTAATATGATGTTAGAATTAAAGTTGGTTTTTGTTCTGCTTATTTCTGGACTTTGCATAAATTATGGTTTTTTTTAAAATAAGTTAAATAAGGTAAGATTTTTTTGTTTAATTATTTAATTTAAATACAGGCAATACAAATACTTATTTCTTTAATCTTTATTTTAAAAATTAAAATTTTTATTTTATTAAATTTTTATTT